>Ga0213865_10000067_pt1 | contig 61363 bp, 50 predicted proteins | sample PICome_6_FD_160100 | JGI IMG/M metagenome (GOLD analysis project Ga0213865, IMG submission 160100) | Coastal seawater microbial communities near Pivers Island, North Carolina, United States - PICO282 | ecosystem: Environmental > Aquatic > Marine > Coastal | place: USA: North Carolina...
TATCGCGCCTCAGGCAATGAGTGCGCCGGGTGAATCGATTGCTCAAAGCTTATTTTTCAACCTCAATGGGGTTGTTCATCACGCCGAGTTGAAAAGTAATAGTCGCTTGCTAGAAAAGTTAGTGCAGCCAGTGGATGCGGGCAGTGTTTTATTTTATAAGGGCCGTTTTCCTGGTTACCCCAACAGCCAAATACGCTTGACTAAAGTTAACGATAAGTGGGAAGGGGTTGCAGTATTTCAAGACATTATTTACCGGGTAACAGGTCAGTCTGCTGCATTTGAAAACCAACCCAATCAGTTGTCTACCGTAGTGCTCAGTACTGAGCGAGCAGAGGAGGAGAGTCATCTTTGTGGCACGTCAGATTCTAATAGTTCTTCAGCCACAATGCCGCCACTATTGTCAAATGAAATAGCAACTACTGGCGAGCGAGTCGGCAGTGTCATCTCGCTACCTGCCACCATTAATAACTTATGCGTCAACCCGATCGATGGTATCTGCTTACTACCTGAAATCGAGTTTGCCTACGATCTAAGTTATCAAAGTCTTGCATTGGAGGGGGGGACCCCGATGCAACGAGCACTCAGTGAAATCAACGAGCTGGAAATGTTTTTAGAGCGTAGCTTCAATTATGGTTTAAGCCGGATATCACTCACCATGTTGAGCAGCGAGCAAGATGCGCTAGTTGGTTTGGTTGATGGCGCTAATGAATTATTGGAACGTCTAAAGACGCTACGTAATAGTGGAGAATTAAGTTTTTTACGAAATCCTGCCTCTATTTTCCATTTTGTAACAGGGCGTAATTTTTCTCCCACGCCCGATGGCGATTATATTGTTGGCTTGGCCTATGTTGGGACAGTTTGCAGCGAAAATGGCCAGAATAGTGGGCTGACTGACGCCGGCGGTACCGGGGCTGTTAGTTTAGTTATGGCTCATGAAATAGGGCATAATCTTGGAGCAAAACATGATGATCCGGCAACTAACGGTTGTGAGGATTACCGGTATGTTATGCAAAGTAGTGTCGGTGGTAACAGTGGTAGTGTCACTCAATATTCGGCTTGTTCGGTAAGCGATATTGAGGCGGAAGTGGCTGCTAATTTATCGAATCGTTGTTTTGATTTTCCGGTGGATGTAAAAATTTCTGAGGCTGTGGGTAACCCCGAGCAGCCGCCTATTGCCACGCCTTTTAATACTACAGTGAATGTTGTTCGTGACGACGGCTATTTGCCTGTCGATTATTTGCGTGTTGAGGGAGAGGTTCCCGATCCTGCGCAAGGTTATTTCTCGTCAGCGAGCGTAGAAAATGGAAATTGCTGGGTAAATGATGAGGTTTTTAGCTGCGAAATCGCCAACCCAAATATAAGTACTGCTATTCAAATCGGTACTACTGTGTATGAGAACAGCAGCGAGTTCACTATGACCATTGCTGCAAACAGTGAGACTGATGGTGCGATAGAAATGCTTCCTGCAAACAACAGCCTCAGCATTAGGTACGCATCGTTTTCAGCTGCACTCGCTAACCCAGGAGGGGGTGATCCGATGCCTAATCCAGGTGGCGGTGATCCGCAGCCCATCAAGTCCTCTTCGGGCGGCGGTGGTGGCGCAGGAATCTTTGGGCTGGGGTCATTGATAACGTTTTTGATATGGCGCAATTTGCGGATTTTTATACGCCGCTCGTCCGTGGTGTCTAGCTAGCTGGTTCTTCAGCTTTTATAAAACCACTCATAAATAATCCCATCTCAAAAAGCAGCCAGGTTGGAATGGCCAAAAGCGATTGAGAGATCATATCCGGCGGCGTTAGTAGCATGCCAAATATAAAACACATTACTACAATATAAGGCCGTTTTTGCGCGAGAGACTCGCGTGTGGTCATGCCCGCCTTAATCACTAGAACGGTTGCAACAGGGATTTCAAACGCAATGCCAAAGGCAAAAAATAATTTTAATATAAAGCTTAAATAACTATTGATGTCAGGTGTTACGGCAATACCCTCGGGGGCTATGCTTGTAAAAAATCCAAATACCAAAGGAAAAACCACATAGTAGGCAAACGCAATGCCTAAATAAAACAGTGCGATGCTTGTAGCAAATAATGGCACAGCTAGGCGTTTTTCATTGTGGTATAAGGCCGGTGCTATAAACGACCACAGTTGATACAAAATATAAGGAGCTGCAGCAAAAGCCGATAAAATAAGCGTCAGTTTAAATGGCGCAAAAAATGGCGAAGTAACCTCGGTGGCAATCATTGTGGAGCCTTCGGGTAATAGGCTTTGGATGGGGAGAGCGAAAAAAGTGTAGAGATCATTGGCGAAAAAAACCATGACCATGAAAATTAGAAGTACGACCAACAGGCTTTTTAAAAGCCGGCTACGCAATTCTAGTAGATGCTCAACGAGTGTTTGTTCGTTGTCGGCGGGATTGTTTTCAGTCACTTTCTTTGGCTACCATAAATCTATTTTGTGATGGCGCTACCTATTGATGCGGTTGGAGCGCTGCATTAATGGCATGGGCGCATTGCTTAATAGAAAGCCTAGCTGCTTTTGTTTAGAGTTTCAGGCGCATCTTTTGGCGCTTTTTCCGATGGCTGTTCATTGTGTTTTTCTTTATCGAGGGTGGCCGACATATCTTGATCAAATTGGCTGAGCATGTCGCGTGTTTCATCTAGCTCATGCATGACGTTATCGTTATGAATTTGCGCTCGAATATCATCGGCGCCAATTTCTCGCTCTACCGCTGATTTCATTTCATTAAAGCTGCGGCGAAAACGGTTGAGCCAAAGAGCTAGCGTTCGTATTGCTGTGGGTAGGCGTTCGGGGCCCAGCACGACCAGAGCGATTACGCTGAGTAAGAAGATTTCCTGCATGCCTATGTTCATGGCAGTATCGTTAACAATAGTTGGCTGTTAATGATCGTTCTTTTCTTTTTCTGCGCTCTTAGTTGCCGTTGGCGTTTCATCTGATTCGCTCTCGATTTCTTTTTTTTGCATATTGTCTGCGTTTTCTGGCGAGTCTTCGTCCATGGACTTTTTAAAGCCTTTAATGGCTCCGCCTAAATCGGAGCCGATGTTTTTCAATCGCTTAGTGCCGAAAATCATCACCACAATTAAGAGGATGATGAGTAGTTGCCACATGCTTATTCCGCCAAGCCCCATAATTTTTCTCCCAGAAATCGGTTGGTTTTAGTTCATCGGTCTGTAAATGCGCTCGATAATTGCAGCGATTTCATTTGCGCGCGGCTTTCTCATCGAGCCCAGAAGTGCCGAAGCGCCGTTCAAGCTCGTCAAAAATATCTTGGTGGTCGATATCAAGTTTACCTAACATGACCATCAAATGAAAAATTAAGTCGGCTAGTTCGCTGACTACAGCCTGCTTATTTTCGTCGCTTTCATGCGCCTCGTAATCACGCGCGGCAAGAATCGTCTCAATATTTTCTTCGCCTACTTTTTCTAAGATTTTGTTAAGCCCACTGGCGTAAAGCTTAGCCGCATAAGAGCTATCAGGGTCAGCCTGCTTCCGCTCTGCTAATAGATTGGATAGATTGTCGAGAATATCGGTCATTGTTAGATTCTATTGCTAAGGCATTTGGACAGTGAATGAAACAAGCGAAGAACTTAGGTGCGTGTTGACTTTGACCTATAGATTATCATTTCTTAGCATATATATCATTGGGGTCTAATAATGGAGCATCGGTAATCTGCCAATGACATGTTCCGCCTTCTGTATGTTGAGTGTAGCGTCGAAACATACAGTTCGCGCGCCCCGTATGGCATGCAATGCCGCCAACTTGCTCTACTTTTAATAAAACCGTGTCGCCGTCACAGTCGAGGCGAATTTCATGTACTTTTTGGATATGCCCAGACGATTCACCCTTATGCCATAGGCGCTGTCTAGAGCGAGACCAGTACACGGCCTCATTGGCCTCGATAGTCGCTTGCAGTGCGTCGCTATTCATCCAGGCCATCATGAGAACGGTGCCAGAGACAAAATCTTGAGCAATGGCTGGTACTAGCCCCTGCTCGTTCCAGCTTACGGCTTGCAATATCTGCGTGTAATTAGGCATAGGTACGTTTCACTCAACTTATTGAACGGTTTAGTGTAGGCAACGGCCTAGCTAGACAAAAAAGCGCCTAGGGCCATAACGGCAACCACTAATAAAATTATATTGTACCGTTTTTGTTGATGTAGCGACTGCTCAAGCCGAGTTAAGCGCTGTTGCCTTTCATTATCTGCAGAGTTCCCTTGGCCTATTTGATGGAGCTTTCTCATTAGGCTGTCTTGCAGTGAGGGCAGTGTTTCTAGGAGGGTGGGTAAGCGCTCTTGCATACCTTCAAAAACCCGAGTCGGTGAATAGCGCTCTGCAGTCCAGCGATCGAGAAAGGGCTTGGCCGTTTGCCACAAATCGAGCTCTGGGTAGAGTTGTTGGCCTAAGCCTTCGATATTCACTAGGGTTTTTTGTAGTAACACTTGCTCGGGCTGTACTTCCATACCAAAGCGGCGTGCCGCTTGAAACAAATAAATTAATAAGGTGCCGAATGATAGTTCGGCTAAGGGCTTCGAAAAAATGGGTTCACAAACACCGCGGATTAAACTCTCAAAAGCAGCCGGTTTTACGTCGGCGTTTAGCCAGCCTGATTCTTGATAGAGTTGGGTTACTAGCCTGTAGTCACGATCGAGTGCGCCCAGTAAAATCCGCGCAACGTAGTACCGGTCTAGGTCAGACAGTGACCCCATAATCGCGCAATCGAGTGCGATATATTTGGGTTGCTCGGGGTCGCTCACATCAACCAAAATATTACCAGGGTGCATGTCAGCATGAAAAAAGTTATGTTCAAATACTTGAGTAAAAAATATCTCTACGCCGCGTTCGGCTAATACTTGAAAGTTAGTGTTATGTGATTTGAGCTGCTCAATCTCTGATACAGGAATCCCGTACATGCGCTCCATGACGAGTATGGTTTCGGTGATGTGGTCCCAATAGACTTTGGGTACGCATAACAAGTTAGTGAGATCGGCATCAGACTCAAAATTGTGCTTGAGTTGAGAGGCGTTGGCGGCTTCTTGCTTGAGATCTAACTCGCCGAGTATGACGGTTTGATAGTCGTTAATAATATCAACTAAATGCAGGCGCCTAGCTTCACTGCTATAGCGTTCGAGGGTGCGCGCGAGAAAAAACAACAGTGTGATATCGCGTTCAATGATGGGGAGGATGTCGGGCCGGATGACTTTGATGACGACATCACTGCCATCAATGACTAATTGCGCTGTATGTACCTGAGCTACCGAAGCTGAGGCCAGCGGCTCGATGTCAAAGTGGCTAAAAATTGCATCAATGGGTTGGCCTAGTTGCTCTTCAATTATTTTTTGAGCGAGGGTGCCATCGAAAGGTTTTACCTGATCTTGTAGTAGAGCGAGTTCATCAGCAATATCTTCAGGTAACATATCGCGACGAGTTGACAGCAGTTGGCCAAACTTTATATAGATTGGGCCAAGGTCTTGCAATGCTAAACGCAGGCGCGTGGCGGCAGGCAAGGCCTGCAGATCTTTATTGCGCAAACCGATGCCGCATAGCCATAAGCCTAGTCGCGCAGGTTTGCTGAGTAAGTGTGAGGGCAACAAATCAGTTAGCCGATACCGCGCAACAGTGCGTAAGATCGTCAGCAGACGTAATAATCCAGCCATTACGGTTGATCCTTGTGCGTATGCGATGAAGATGCGGTTTTTGCGAGTGACGCGCTATTGGCTTGAACCCGCTCAATGCGCATTTCGAGTTGACGTAGTCGTTTATAAAACGTGTCTGTCTCTGATTTTTTTGGCACCAATTGCGCTTCGTCGAAAATAAAACTATGCAGCTGTTGTTGTAACTGGGTAGAAAACTCTTTGCCCAGCTGCATCGATTTTTTGGCAACTCTATTGGCTAGGTGCGCCGGCACATCACCCACAAATTCGGCTAGCCTTGCTTCCCAATCAATATCTAACTGCCCGCCTATGTCGCCTAGCTCCATGAGTATACGGCTGTCACCTGTGATGATCATCGAACTATTAATTAGTGCTGCGGCTTTATCTTCCACCGCGGCAAGCTCTATCCAACTTTGTAAGTCGCCCGCGAGACCTACATCTGCAGCGCCCTCATAGGTATGTAGTACGCTACATTGCTGTCCTATACATACGTAGGACACTATGCTCGGTGCGGTGCATTCAAGGCGAATAATTCTGCCTTCAAAAGGGATAAGCTTTTGAGGAATTGTTGCGTCAATTTTTAGTGCGGCGTTGAGTGCTCGCTCAAGCCCTGCGTACGCAGCTAGGGTTAGTGTTGGGTCGCGCATATTTTTCGCTTTATTGAGTAAGTGCGCTTGCCTTTATAGCGCAGCTGATTGATATTTGTGTCGTTTTTCTAATTAACTTTAATGAGAGCTTTTAGCCCTTCGTTGCGCAATGCAGTGCCACAATGCCACCCGTAATATTGTGGTATTCGCAAGTTGCAAAGCCTGCATCGGTAATCATATTTTTGAGTGTCTGTTGGTCGGGATGCATGCGAATTGATTCGGCTAAATATCGATAACTTTCGCCGTCGTTAGCGACTAATTTTCCAATTGCGGGTAGTAGTTTGAACGAATAAAGGTCGTAGGCACTACTGAGCAATGGGTTGCTAGGTTTGGAGAACTCGAGCACAAGCAACTTGCCGCCAGGCTTAAGCACACGAAACATTGCGCGCAAAGCCAAGTCCTTATCGGTGACATTGCGCAGTCCAAAGCCGATGGTGATGCAGTCAAAATAATCATCTGCAAAAGGTAAATACTGAGCATCGGTTATGGCATAAGCAGTATTGCCTGTGCAGCCTAAATCGGTGAGGCGATCACGGCCCAGCGCCAACATAGACTCGTTGATATCGGCCAACACGACTTCGCCATTATTACCTACAAGGCGGCTAAATTTGGCCGCTAAGTCACCGGTGCCACCGGCTAAGTCAAGCACGCGCTGCCCTGGCCGCACTGCCGACATTTCTATGGTGTAGCGCTTCCACAAACGGTGAATGCCCAGTGACATTAGGTCGTTCATGACATCGTAGCTATTAGCTACTGAGTGAAATACGTCAGCTACGCGTGCAGATTTTTCAGCCACGGGTACTTGCTGGTAGCCAAAATGCGTATTTTCCTCGCTGGATGAGTCGCTGGCGGGTTTATTCTGTGTCTCAGGCATGATGAGTTTTTAAATAATGGTTGGCGATGGGGTTAAGGCGGCTGTATTGAGAGCGGCCTATAGTTGCTCAGCACTCTTTCACCGGTAGGCTACAAACTAGGAGCGCTCGCGATTATTGTACTTGTCGGGGAGGGTGGGTAACAGCAGATTTTAATCGAATATTGCGGCCTGATTACTCGGCGGCGGGTTCTCTTGCGCTGTGGGACCCGTTGGTACTCGTGATGGCCTGCTTAACTATGGACTAGTCTATACGAATAACCTGAGTAAGCGGATCGCGCGTTTTTCCCGCCGCGTGTATGCGGTTGAGGTAGTCTTGCCAAAAGACGGTGTGTTTTTCACCCAGCTCCTCTAAGTATTCCCATGAGTAAATGCCGCTACTGTGGCCATCATCAAAGTTGATTTGCAAGGCATAGTTGCCAACCATGCTGATAGATTCGATCGCGGTATTTTTTTTGCCAGCTTGAAGTACAGCTTGTGACGGGTGGTGGCCACGCACCTCAGCTGAGGGTGAGTAGACGCGCAGATATTCGGCATCAAGCCAAACCTGTTTGCCGTTAGCGTAGCGCAGTTCGAGTTGGCGCGACGTCTTATGCAGTTCAATCGCAGTGGGTATCATATTACTAGGTGGCTCATAGGCTAAATTTCGCGCGACCTAAGCCGCGCCTTGTCGTTGAGCGGCTTTTGGGTGTTTAATGCCTAGTTCCGCTGTCGTCGTGCCAACAATAAACGAGAGCATTGTCAGAGGATAAATCGACTCAAGTCTTCGTTGGCGGCAAGTTCGTTGAGATACTTGTCGACGTAGTCTTCATCTACCTCAATGGCTTGTCCGCTTTTGTCGCAAGCTTCAAACGAAGCCGTTTCTAGCAGTCGCTCAAGTAAAGTGTGTAGCCGGCGCGCACCGATATTTTCGGTGCGTTCATTCACCTGCCAGGCTAGTTCAGCCAGCTTTTTAATACCGTTGTTGGTAAACGACAGGCCAAGCCCTTCGGTTGCTAGCAATGCCTGGTATTGTTCGGTCAGCGAAGCGTTGGGTTCGGTGAGGATGCGCTCAAAATCGTCTGGCGACAGGGCTTGTAACTCAACACGAATAGGTAGGCGCCCCTGCAGCTCAGGGATCAAATCTGAGGGCTTGGCTAAGTGAAATGCGCCTGAGGCAATAAATAAAATATGATCAGTTTTAATCATGCCGTGTTTGGTGCTTACGGTACTGCCTTCAATTAAGGGTAGTAAATCGCGTTGCACGCCCTCACGTGATACATCACCGCCGCCGCCGGTTTGTTGACGTTTGGCCACTTTGTCAATTTCATCAATAAAAACAATACCCGTTTCTTCTACGTCGCGTAAGGCGTTGGTTTTTAATTCGTCCTCATTAACCAGTTTGGCGGCTTCTTCGTCACACAATAATCGCTGGGCTTCTTTTACCGATAGTTTTGTGCGCTTTTTCTTGTTTTTAGACAGGTTTGAAAACATACCCTGCAACTGGCTCGTCATTTCTTCCATGCCTGGCGGCGCCATAATTTCAACCCCAACCGGCTGGGCGTTGACTTCAATTTCTATCTCGCGATCATCGAGATCCCCCTCACGTAATTTCTTGCGAAATAATTGCCGCGTGGAAGTTTGCTTTTCATCAGGTTCGGCATCGCGTGCTGGTGGCAGCAGGGCATCGAGAACCCGCTCTTCGGTTGCTTCCATCGCTCGAACCTCCACTTTTTTCATGGCGATTTCGCGAGTATTTTTTATCGCGACGTCAACTAGGTCGCGTATTATTGATTCGACGTCGCGACCCACATAGCCCACTTCAGTAAACTTGGTGGCTTCAACTTTTATAAAGGGGGCTCCGGCCAGTTTAGCTAGGCGCCGAGCGATTTCAGTTTTTCCGACCCCGGTAGGGCCAATCATCAAAATGTTTTTTGGCGTGATTTCAGTGCGTAATTCTTCATCGAGCTGCATCCGACGCCAGCGATTACGCAGTGCGATGGCAACGGCGCGCTTAGCATCGCCTTGCCCAATAATATGTTTATCAAGCTCGTGAACAATTTCTCTTGGTGTCATGGACATAGGTAGGTCAAATTTTTAGTAGTGAGTGGATGATTTTTTCTAAGCATTTTTAGTGCAATGGCCCCGGCTACTTGCAGGAGTTAGCCCAACACTTCAATTGTATGATTGTGGTTGGTGAAAACACAGATATCGCCAGCAATAGACAAGCCCTTTTTAACTATCTCAGTGGCGCTCAAGTCGGTGTTGTCCAGCAATGCTCGCGCAGCGCTCTGGGCATAAGGGCCGCCCGAACCGATGGCAATGAGGCTATCCTCAGGCTCAATAACATCGCCATTGCCGGTAATGACCAATGAGTTATTTTCATCGGCAACTGCCAACAAGGCTTCGAGTCTACGCAATGCTCGATCAGTACGCCATTCTTTGGCTAGCTCCACCGCTGCGCGAGTTAAATTTCCTTGGTATTTTTCAAGTTGTGCTTCAAAGCGTTCGAATAGTGCGAAAGCATCGGCAGTGCCGCCAGCAAAGCCGGCTATTACTTTGTCATTATAAAGGCGGCGCACTTTACGTGCATTGCCTTTCATAACGGTGTTGCCCATCGACACCTGCCCGTCTCCACCAATCGCTACTTGGCCATTACGGCGTACAGATAGAATGGTTGTACCTCTATATTGCTTCATAAATTACTCCGAACGCGCTACCGTTGTTGGGTGTTTTGTTTAAAGCGACTGTTTGCATCTACAATTTTTGCTGTTTCGCTACTGCATGCCGCGCGACACGCGCAGCAAATGTTATTTTCAGTTTAAAGTTTTTCGTTAACTGCTCGATCATGGTGGCTAACTAGGATTTTTCTTCAGATCAGTGGGTGCGACGCATTACCATCGCTTCAATGTCGTTGCTGATGATGACGCTGCGAGCGCTAGACATTTGGCTGCGTGATGTAAAAGGGCCGAGCAATACACGATGCCATTTTTTCCCGTCGGCATTAGTTACTGCACCAACGCTAGGATTTAGTCCCAGTAGGGTGAGTTCGACAAGTCGCTGTTCAGCTTGTGCTGCTGTCTTAAATGAGCCGGCCTGAATAATGTAGCTCAAATTATTTTTGTTCGCACTTTTTTGATTGCCGGTATTGTCGTTCTCTGAGTAGTTGGGCGGGACTTCCACCTCAAAATCTTTGAGCATGGCATAAAAGCTGAATTCCGGTTCATGACTGGGTTTGGATCGCTCGGATGGAGTCGGAGTATTAGCGCTATGCTCAGGTATTTTGGTGGGCATTTCAAGTTGTGCTAGCGAGTAAATAGCGCCGATAAATAAAACGGCAACAATGCATGTAGCTAATACTCGGTATTTACCGATCGATTTATCTATCGTCCCCTTTGCCTTCTTTTGGCGCTGACTAGCTCCTTTTTTGACTCGAGGCTTGGTTGTTGCCGCACGGCTGGTTTTTTTGCGAGTGTTGGTTCGCCGTGCGCCGCCACTTATGATGGGATGGGCGAGGCTAAAAAGATCAAGTGTGAATTTATATAGGCTCATTTTGTTACATTTTTTGCGGCGCACTTACACCGAGTAGCTGCAAGCCATTGGCGAGTACTTGCCGTGTTGCCTCGGCAAGACACAGGCGCGCATTGCGTAAAGTGTGATCGGCAACGAGGAGCTGCAGATTTTTATCTTGATTGCCGCTGGCATACCAGCTGTGGAGTGCAGCAGCTAATTCGCGCAGATAGTTTGCAATGACGTGCGGCGCTAGTTCTGAAGCAGCGCTAGCCAATTTTTCAGGAAAGCTAGCAAGTAATCGCGCCAGTTCAATTTCGTGCTCTGCATTTAATAAGTCAAGGTGCGCGAGTCCTTGTTTTTTATCCCACGGCTCATATTTTTGCATGGCGTTGGCAATAGCGCTGCAAATTCGGGCATGCGCATATTGAATGTAATACACAGGATTTTCGTTAGATTTTTGCAGTGCTAAATCAATGTCGAACGTCAGTTGAGAGTCTGCCCGGCGAGCCACTAAAAAGAAGCGCGTGGCGTCGGTGCCGGTTTGATCAATAAGGTCCCGCAATGTGACATAGCTACCTGCGCGCTTAGAGATTTTAACCTCTTCACCATTTTTCATCACGGTGACCATCTGGTGCAATACGTAGTCGGGCCAATTTTTAGGGATGCCAATATCGAGACCTTGCAAGCCGGCCCGAACACGCGTGATCGTACTGTGGTGATCGGCGCCTTGTTCATTAACTACCTTTTTAAATCCCCGCTGCCACTTGTCACGATGGTAGGCCACGTCGGGTACGAAATAGGTGTAGCTGCCGTCTGATTTGCGCATGACACGATCTTTGTCGTCACCAAAGTCGGTGGTTTTTAGCCACAACGCATCGTCTTTTTCATAGGTCAAGCCATTGTCAGTGAGTTGTTCAACGACCTGCTCGACTTTGCCCTCCGCATAGAGTGCGGACTCTAATGAAAACACATCGAAGCTAACATCAAAAGCTCGCAGGTCACTGTCTTGTTCTTGGCGTAAGTATGCAACGGCAAAATGTCTAATGGCTTCGTCATTGGTCGGATCGGCTGCGCCTTTTACATTGCCAATAGATTCGCCGTTCATATAAGCTTGTGCCAACTCGACAATATAACCGCCGCGGTAGCCATCGGTTGGCCAGCGCTCATCGTCTGGCCCGATACCTTGGCAGCGCAAGCCAACCGAAGTGGCTAAATTGTTAATTTGCTGCCCGGCGTCGTTGTAATAAAACTCGCGTGTGACTGCCCAGCCTGTGGCCTCAAATAGACGACAGATGCTATCGCCAACGGCTGCGCCTCGACCATGGCCTACATGCAGTGGGCCGGTAGGATTGGCTGAGACGAATTCAACTTGAACCGCCTGCGCGTTGCCTTTTGAATCTTGCCCAGCGCTATTGTGACCATAGGTGCTGGCTTGGCTCAGTACTGTTTCAACAATTTCCATTTGAGTGGCTTGTGCAAGGAAAAAATTGATGAAGCCTGGGCCGGCAATCTCGATGTGTTTTATACAAGTGTTGTGCGGCAGCGCGGCGATAATGTTTTCGGCGAGCTCGCGTGGCTTTACGCCAACTTGTTTGGCGAGCGCCAAGGCGATATTACTGGCGTAATCACCATGTGTGGCGTCGCGCGTTCTATCGAGTTTGATTTCTGGAATCGTTAGCTCGGCAAATTCGCCGCTGTCGACAAGTGTTTGCAGCGCTGCTTTCACAAGCTGTTGGATGGCTTCTTTCATGTGATGGAATATTCAGGCTATCAGTGGTTTGTACTATCTTCATCGGCGCGCCCCGAAACGGGCGGCTCCGGACTGTTGTGCTAATAATGCCAAAGTGCGCGGCTAACATGTATGCGAAGTTTTAGGCTTACTTTTCAGCGGTTGCATTATCGCTGTTGTGTTGCAGCCATGACAAGCGACCTCTTTGGGCCATAGTACAAATTAATACGATCTTAGTTGGGCAAAGTGGCCGGGAGACGGCAGCCATAATTATGTGAGCGCCGCCGGATCGGTTTGCGGGCAAGAAGCCTAGCAAGATAATGCATTATGACCGTCAGCAGTTTAAACAGATTCCTGCGGGTCGACATCAATACTCCAGCGCAGGCCCGAAGGCGTTTTGCCCGTAGCAATAGACATTAGCGTGGCTTCTAATAAGCTGTGCAGCGGCTTGCGATGTGTCGATTTGAAGAGTAATTGTGCGCGATGGCGTCCAGCGCGCCGCTCCATCAGTGCTGGCATGGGGCCAATGGCCTGCACATGGGTGCCGGCTATCTGTGCGCTGAGTGAGCGTTGAATGCCATGTAAAAAGCTCGTTGCATGTTCTGGGGTGCGGCTATCGGCGCGTAAAAGCGCCATATACGTGTAGGGAGGCAGGCCCAGTGCATGGCGTTCTTGTAGCATGTCTTCGCTCGCACGTTTAAAGCCATGCTCGGCCCATGTTCGCACCAATGGATGGTCGGGTAAGTGCGTTTGAATGAATACTTTACCCGGCTGTGTGCTGCGACCGGCGCGACCAGCTACTTGCTCCATCAACTGGAGGGTTTTTTCCGCACCGCGGAAGTCAGGGTTATAAAGGCCTTGGTCTACATCAAGCATGACGACGGTATCTAACGCCGTAAAATGATGGCCTTTGGCGAGCATCTGCGTCCCCACCATAATCAACGGACGCTGCTCGTTGATGCGCTGAATACTGTTATCCAGCGAGCTTTTACTGCGAGTTGTGTCCCGGTCGATACGTAAAATTTCGGTGCTCGGAAAAAGCCTAGCTAGGGTTTCGGTACTGCGCTCGGTGCCTTGTCCGATATTCAACAGCTGAGCGGATTGGCAGCGCGGGCAATGGCTCGGTATAACTGTGCTGAAATCGCAATGATGGCAGCGCAAACGCCGCGCGCGCTGGTGCAAAGTTAAGCGCGCATCGCAGTGGTTGCAGTTGGCGTACCAGCCGCAATCATGGCAAATGAGCAATGGAGCAAAGCCGCGACGATTGATAAATACCATCGCTTGCCGCCCAGCCTGCAGTGTATCGGCAATAGCTTGGATGGCGGTGTCACTCAAACCTTCATGCAGTGGCAACTTACGGATATCAATGAAGGTCACGCTGGGCATTACGGCGCCGCCGGCGCGCTGCGTTAGCACGCAATACTGATACTTCTTTTGTTGCGCGTTGTGTAATGTTTCAAGTGACGGTGTAGCCGAGCCGAGTATGACGGGAGCTTGCTCAAAATGACCGCGCATAACGGCAACATCGCGCGCCGAGTAGTGCAGGCCATCTTGCTGTTTGTAGGAGTTGTCATGCTCTTCATCAACAATAAACAGACCTGGGCGAGGGCAGGGCGTGAACACAGCCGACCGAGTGCCAATAATAATGCCCACTTCCCCATCGCGCGAGGCTTGCCACGCTGCGAGCCGCTCTTTGTCGCTGAGGCCCGAGTGAAAAACAGCGATCTTACAATCGAATCGCTCAACGAACCGGCCAATGGTTTGCGGCGTTAGGCCGATTTCGGGAACTAGCACTACCGCTTGCTTACCCTGCGCTAGGGTGTCGCTAATGGCTTGGAGGTAGACTTCGGTTTTACCACTGCCGGTAACGCCTTCGATAAGTGAGACCGCGCCTTGACCTTGCGATGCCCTGATTTGCGCGAGTACCGTGGCTTGCTCCTCGTTTAATGTCAGAGGGTCGCGGAGCTTATTGCCTTGCAAGACGCTGGGGCAGTCGTGCGGCAGGTATTCTTTTTGGGTTTGATACAGCAGCTCCTTTTTAAATAATTGTAAAGCGGCTTGCTGCGCATGACCGCTCTGAAGTAACTCGCGATCGCTCGTCCAGCGCTCAGGCTCGCTGCGAAGCATATTGAGTAAGGCTTGTTGCTTGGGTGCGCGAGCTAAGGCGGTGGCCGGCAGGCCTTGGCCATGCGTGCTGATTTGCCAGCAGCGCTCAGTATAGGCGCCGCCAATCACAGGTTTTCTTAGCGCATTGGGCAGCATATTAAACAGCACGTCGCCCAGCGGGTGGTGGTAATAATCAGCCAGCCAATGAGCCAGCTTCAACTGTGGGGGCTCTAATGCGGCGCGGCTGCCCAGTGGTTTGATCACGCATTTTAACTGCGCGATAGCCAGTGCTGATTGAGATTGGTGCCCTGCAACAATGCCGACGACCTCTCGTTTTCCAAAAGGCACTAGTACACGGCTGCCAAGAGGGTGGCATTTGATTGAGCCACCAGCGACAGGCAGGTAGTCGAATAGCCGATATAAAGGCGATGCGATGGCTACCTGAACGACAGCGGGGTTGCTGGTGGATGGATGACTCATCAATGCTACAGGGCTACTTAACAGTGTGCGCGGTGTTGACCATAATAGCTTTTTGGCGCGACAATTTTATAGGGATTCGGTGGCTTACAATCACCACATTGGCTGTGCATAGTACACGTCGATTGATTGTGATGCCCAATTAGAGGTCCCAGCTTGGCGGTCTGTACTCAATTGGGTCGATCTTTCGTTGTTATGGTCTTGCTTGATAGCTGTTATCTGGTAGAATCGCCGCCCCATTTGCGTCGGTCGCTTGCAAAGCTGATTGGCGCCTGTGGCACCTTAGTCATATTTATTGGTGTTATTTGGGCTCAGAAATGAGCCGTGTAGCGGCTTGAAGCGCTCGATGGGTTTAATTTTATTTAAATTTAGTTGCATGATTAGCGAGTTGAAAGAACGATGAAAGCAGACATTCACCCTAAATATGATGCCGTCACTGCTACTTGTAGTTGTGGTGCTGTGCACGTAACGCGCTCAACGCTGTGTAAAGATATCCATTTGGATGTTTGTGCGCATTGCCATCCGTTTTACACGGGTAAGCAAAAGACTCTTGATGCTGGTGGTCGAGTTGATAAGTTCAACAAGCGTTTTGGTAACCGCTCTACCAAAAAATAACGCTTTGAGCGCGTTAACGCCCTGTTACCGCGCCTATGGTGAGCCTATAGCTCAAGCAGCCTCCTGCGGTTGTGCTTAGCAAGTGGCGTCGAGCTAGCTGTCAAGGGGCGCGATGCCCCGAATGAGCTCGCCGCTTTCATTGGATTGTGCTGGACACCTTAAAATAGTTCTTCGTGCAGCTCGGTTTGCCCAGATGTCTTTAGTGACTCTGAGCTAGTTGATATCTCAGGCGCGTATTCCTCCCGAAACTTCTCAAATAGTGTCTGCGTCGTGGTTGTTGTCGGGGCCATGCCGGTCATTCGATCAATTTTTATGGCTTTTAGGCCGGTTGGCTGTTTGCGTGTTGCCACTGGAACATCCTTCAGGGCGCGTTCCATAAAGGTCATCCATATAGGCAGTGCTGCGGAGCCGCCAAACTCACGCCTGCCCAGCAATTGATTGCCATCAAAACCTAACCATGCGGTGGCCACCAATTCCGGGTGATAGCCAGAAAACCAGGCGTCTGTTGGGCCGTTGGTCGTTCCGGTTTTACCTGCAATATCGCTGCGCTTTAGTGCTTGGGCTCGGGTGCCGGTTCCACGTCGAATCACGTCTTGTAAAATGCCATCCAAAATAAACGCGACGCGCTCATCCATGACTCGCTTGGCGTAGCGCGCCGGTTGAATGGGATAATGGTTATTTGGCTGCGGCTCAGCGCTTTTTGCAGGCCCAGATGCAGCCTCGGGAGTGAGTTTTTCTGCGCCTGCTGCGTCGCCGATTAGCTGCTCAAGCGATTCGGCTTCCTGGTCTATTACCGGGTCGCTTGAATGCGCCACTGCTTCGTTAGCTGACGTGTTACCGAGCGTATTTTGGGTGTCATTGTCGGCCGCCTGCAGTTCGCTGAGGCAGTCATCGCAGGCTAATGCAGGGTTGGCCCGAAACAGCACGTCGTCGTTGCGATTGCGAATTTCTTGCACGATATAGGGTTCAACATAGTAACCCCCGTTGGCGATAGTGGCATAGAGCCTGGCGACTTCAAGCGGTGTCATGCTGTAGCTGCCTAGTGCGAGTGATAGGTCGCGCGGTAGCGCCCCTGCACTAAATTCGAACCGCTTTAGGTAGCTAATGGCGCGATCAATGCCCATTTCGCGCAGTAACCTTACCGAAACAAGGTTGCGAGATAGGTATAGCGCGCGGCGTAATGTTGTTGGCCCGTAGAATTTACCACTGGCGTTTTCAGGGCGCCAAGCAGTTTCTAGCTTGTCGTCGCTAAAAACAATGGGCGCATCATTAATGACGCTTGCGGCGGTATAGCCCGTGTCGAAAGCGGCGGCATAGATAAAGGGTTTAAAATTAGAGCCGGGCTGGCGATAGGCTTGGGTGGCTCGATTAAATTTACTCTGCTGAAAATCATAGCCGCCAACGATCGAGGTAATAGCACCATCGTAGGGGCGCAATGCCACTAAGCTGGCGGATGCGGTAGGCAGTTGGGTGATGAATACTTCCTCCGGCTCATCGGTCGCACTTAAATTAACGCCGCGGGGTGTGCGAATGCGAATAATGTCACCGGTTGTAAGTAGCTGGCTTAGGTCGGTGATCGCTGCGGCGCGTCGGTTTTCATCAACATATTCTCTGATTGGGTTGGTCGTCGGACGCCACTTCATTTCGGCCACATTGCCATCGTTAGATAGAAGTTGGAGGGTCTGTTCGTCACCGTCAAGGGTGCTTATCACGGGCCCAATGGCGTGAATAATGACCGGTTTCATACCTCTTATTTCGGATAGCTGTTGCAGTTCATTAATGGCCTGCTTGTCTGGAACGCTGCCGAGGCGCTTTTCAGGGCCGCGATAGCCATGCCTTTGGGTGTATTCATTAAGGCCGCGAACTACAGCTTGTTCGGCGTCTCTTTGTTGGGCGCTGTCGATTGAAGTGATAATTTTAAGGCCTTCAGAATAGGCGGCTAGACCAAATTTTTCTATTGCGACAGCGCGAGCCATTTCCGCAGCATAGCCGGCATCAAGCTCTAATTTCGGGCCATAGTAGCTCGCGCTGACAGGCTCCTGAGTTGCCTCTAGCCAGGTGGCCTCATCGATTGATTTGAGTTTGAGCATCCGACCAAGAATCCAGTTGCGTCTTATTAATGCGCGCGAGGGGTTGTTGACGGGATTGTAGAGCGAGGGCGCTTTGGGCAAGCCGGCTATCATGGCAAGTTGCGCCAAGCTTAACTCTTCGATGCTTTTGCCGTAGTAAATAGCTGCTGCTGCTTGAACGCCATAGGCGCGCTTACCTAGATAGATTTTATTGACATAAAGCTCAAGGATTTCATCCTTGCTAAGCAAACGCTCTATTTTTAATGCGAGAAAAATCTCATTAAATTTCCGAATAAAGGTTTGCTCACTGCTTAAAAAGAAGTTTCGTGCTACCTGCATGGTGATTGTACTGCCGCCGGTTCTGATTTTACCACTTCGTAATAGCTCTGCAGCAGCGCGTAGTAAGCCGGCTATGTCTACACCGCGATGCTGTAGGAAGCGATCATCCTCGGCGGCGAGAATGGCATGCACGAAATCCTTGGGTACGCTCTCCATTTTGACAGGCGTTCGGAATTTTTCGCCAAATACACCAATTAGTTCTCCGTTTTGTGAATAGATTCGCAATGGTATTTGGAGGTTTGCCTCACGCAGCACATTAACTGAAGGTAGCTTTGGATTAAGGTAGAGATAGACTGCGCTGCCCAGTAATATAGCTCCTGAGCCACTCATTAAAATGAGGGCAAGCAGATATTTGATAGCGGTAAGGTTTCGAAGCATTTTTGATCAATTCATCGTTTATTTGGGCGAATGTCGCACAAGCATAGCGAAAAGGTGAATTTGAAAATAGGTAATTTTCTATAAGCCTACGATTATCGGCTAAGCTTACGCCTATAATCTTAATTCGTTAGGTTATTCAGTCTGATAGCTCGTACAAAGTTTGTGCGACGTAAGGTGTTTTCAAGCAGTTTTGACTAGTAGTTAGATTGGCGGGTCATCCAGTGGCTGACGTTTATACCTCAAAAAGAGTTATGGCGCTGCTCTAATCTGAAAGTGGCATCACAAAGTGGTCGATAGGCAATATCCATTGCGCCATGATAGATTCATAATGTTAGATAACCAAATAGGAACACTACTGACGTGCTAGGGTTTGCCAGAAAGCAGCAGAACCGGATGTTGGGTATCGACATCAGTTCAACCACAGTTAAATTGCTCGAGCTTAGTAAGCAGGGCGATCGTTTGAGGGTCGAATCTTACGCGGTGAGTCCATTACCTCCTAATGCGGTTATTGAAAAAAATATCAATGATCCGGAAAGTGTCGCGGAATGCTTACGCCAGGTCGTTGCGACGTCAATGACGAAGGTAAAGAGCTGTGCGGTGGCAGTTGCCGGATCGGCAGTTATTACCAAAATGATCATCATGCAAGCGGGTTTGAGCGAAGAGCAGCTCGAAGCGCAAATTCTGTTAGAAGCCGACCAATACATTCCCTATCCCCTCGATGAAGTGGCCATCGATTTCGAAGTGCAAGGCATCTGCGAAGATGATGAGACTTCTATTGATGTGTTGCTTGCCGCGTGTCGCAAAGAAAATGTGGACTTGCGCGTTGATGCTTTAGAGTTTGCTGAGCTAACGCCTGCAGTTGTCGATGTAGAAGCCTACGCAGTGGAGTCGGCTTTTGACCTATTTGCCCGCAATGCAGGGCTCGATCGCAATGCAACGGTTGCCGTTGTCGATATTGGCTCAACCATGACTACCTTGAGCGTGTTGAGCGAGGGCCAAACCATATACACGCGTGAGCAACTTTTTGGCGGAAAGCAGTTGACTGAGGAAATCCAGCGTCGCTATGGCATGACCGAAGAAGAAGCCGGTTTCGCAAAAAAAGCCGGTGGATTGCCAGATGATTATGCCTTAGAGGTGCTTAGTCCGTTTCAGGAGGCTGTGATCCAGCAAGTTACACGCTCATTGCAGTTCTTTTTCTCTTCCAGTCAATTTGATGAAGTTGATCATGTGGTGTTGGCTGGTGGTGTGGCTGCGATGGATGGTTTAGCAGCGTTGGTGGAGGATAAGCTGGGTAAGTCAACGTCTGTAGCCAACCCGTTTTTGAATATGGAGGTTGCATCCAAAGTTGATGCTGCGGCGCTAACTAACGATGCACCGGCAATGATGATTGCCTGTGGCTTGGCGCTGAGGAGTTTTGATTAATGGCAAAGATTAATTTACTCCCATGGCGTGATGCCAAGCGCGAGCGTTCCAAGAGAGAGTTTTTTTGGAATGTAGGTATTTCAGTATTGTGTGCCGGTCTTGGTGTGGTTGTGGTTTTTTTGATGCTCGATACATCATTGAATAATCAAGCGAGCCGTAATAGTTATTTACAAACACATATTGATCGGCTGAATACTGAAGTCAAAGAGATTGCACATTTGAAGGCGGCGCGCGAGCAGTTGATCGATCGGATGACAATTATTCAAGGCTTGCAGGGTAATCGCCCGGTTATTGTTCGAATTTTTGATCAGTTTGTTGAGACACTTCCTGACGGTGTTTACTACACCCGCTTAAAGCGCTCCAATGAGAGTGTGGAGATTGATGGTACCGCCGAGTCTAACAATCGGGTCTCCAGTCTTATGCGACGCTTAGATGCGTCTGATTGGTTTTTTAACCCTAATTTAACCTCGGTAGTTGCCAATCCTGCATTTGGCGATCAGGCAAACAACTTCGGCTTGACGGTATCCTTAGTGACGCCGGGCAAGGTCAGTGAGGACGAAGAATAATGGCAATTGCCGAGAAGCTTCAGGGTTGGCGCGATGCCGCCTCCGAGATTGAGCTCGATCAAATAGATTGGGAGGAGCCGGGCACTTGGCCTGCTCTAGTCAAAAGTGGCTTGATGATTTTAGCTGTTCTCTTAACGGCTTTGCTTGGCTATATTTTTGTTGTGAAGGCTCAGTTAGATGGCCTCAACTCTGCTGAAGGTGAAGAGCTCGCTTTGCGCGCAGAATTTCAGGCCAAGGCCTTTGAAGCGGCTAACCTCGCTGCGCTCAGAGATCAAATGGCGGAAATGAACCAAATGTTTGGCGCTTTGGTGAGTCAGTTGCCTAGTGACACCGAGGTGCCTGGTTTGCTTGAAGATATCACTGCTATTGGCTCTTCCAACGGGCTGGAATTTAATAGCATTGAGCTGCAAGAAGAAATCTTGCAAGAGTTTTATATAGAGCTACCTATCGATATTCTTGTGACTGGTACCTATCATGACCTGGGTTCTTTTGTCAGTGGAATATCAGGGTTGCCACGGATCGTGACCTTGCATGATTTTGAGATGTTACCCGTTGAAAGTCGGCCTGGTGTTATGCAAATGAGTATTATGGCAAAGACTTATCGTTATAAGGAAGAGGGCTGATCGTGCGGGTAATCAATAATAAGCTGGCGGCGCTTCTGATAAGTCTAGTACTCATTGCTGGCTGCTCTTCTAGCGATACGTCAGATATTGACAAGTTTATGGCGGATAATCGAGACAAGCCTAGTGGTGTAATCGAGCCAATACCTATATTTAAACCCTACAAAGCTTTTCGTTACAACGCCGCCACCAAGCGCTCGCCTTTTGAGGTGCCGGTTAATGTTCGCGAAATAGCATATCTCTCGCTATCTAGCGATGTGAATCCGGACCCAAAGCGCGTTAAAGAGCAGCTTGAGTCCTTTAATATAGAAGGGATCTCAATGGTTGGAACCATTGAGCGCGCGGGCACTTTGTGGGCTTTGGTCGATGACGGCAGTGGTGCGGTGCATCAAGTCTTGGCTGGCAATTTTCTCGGTAAAAACCATGGCCGGATAGTTAGCATTTATCCCGATTCTATTTCTATTATCGAAATCATTGGAAACGGCAAAGATTCTTGGATTGAGCGTCCCAGAACTTTGAATCTTAAGGATGATAGCTGATGTTATTTAATTTATTTATTACTAAGGCACTAGCAATGAGCAATTCTTCAGGCTTCCGTCAAATAGATGCGGCCAAGGGTGTAACACAAACGCCTTCAGTTTTCGCATATTTCATTATTGGTGTTCTGCTGCTAGCCACAAGCAGCGTCTTTGCGGTTGAGCTCCAAAAAGTTGATTTTCAGTCGGAGTCGAATGGCAAGCTGCAGATTAATCTACAGTTTGATGGGGTGCCGCCTGAGCCAAGTACTTATAATATTGAGCGGCCAGCACGCATTGCACTCGATTTGCCGGGTGTGGTGAGTGGTTTAGAAAAGAAAAAATATGCACTGACTTTTGGCAATGCCAGAAGTATCGTTGTGTTAGAAGCGGCTAACAGAACACGCGTGGTGGTTAATCTTGTTGAGCTGTCCCCTTATAAAACGTTTATTGAGGGCAACACTTTGCGCATTGAAATTGGTGGCAGTGACGTTGCTGCACCATTCCTGGCGCCTGAAAATTCAATTGGACAAGCCGATGTGGCGCGTCCTGAAGGGCAAGTAGCCATATCTCATATTGACTTTCAGCGAGGTGACGCTGGCGAGGGGAATGTGGTCATTGAGCTTTCCGATGATAACGTCGATGTTGATGTGCGTTTGGAATCGACTAGCATTATTGTAGATTTTGCGAATGCAGAAGTTGCTGAGAGTATGCTGCGCGAGTACGACGTTACCGACTTTGCAACGCCAGTGCGTGATTTTTCAGTGCGACAGAAAGATGGCGGCACGACGTTTGAAATTACGCCCAAGGGCGAGTATGACTACCTTGCCTATCAAGCCGATAATATTTATGTATTGAGCGTGAGGCCATTAACTGAATTAGAGGTCGAAGAGAAGAAGCGCGCCTTTGCTTTTACTGGGGAAAAGTTATCGCTCAATTTTCAGGATATTAAAGTACGTTCTGTGTTGCAGTTGATTGCAGATTTTACAGAGCTTAATTTAGTTACTAGTGACTCGGTGAACGGTAGTATCACTTTGCGCCTTGAAGACGTGCCATGGGATCAGGCGTTAGAGCTGATCTTGAAAACCAAGGGTTTAGATAAGCGTCAGATCGGCAATGTATTGATGGTCGCGCCTGCTGCCGAAATTGCTGAGCGTGAGCGCCAGCAAATTGAAACGCAAAAGCAATTGCTCGAGCTTGCTCCTTTGCAAACTGAATTTATCCGCATTCGCTATGCTAATGCTCGAGAGTTATTTAAACTTTTTGATGTTGATGAAAACGAAAACTTTGAAGGTGAAAGCGGTGCTGGCTCAACAGGAAGTATACTGTCGCCGCGCGGACGCGTGGTGGTTGATGAGCGCACTAATGCGCTGTTAATTACCGATACAGCTGAAAAGATTGAGGAGTTTAGACGCCTCATTACCAATATTGACGTGCCTTTGCGACAAGTTTTGGTTGAGGCGCGTATCGTCATTGCCAATGATAATTTTGACGAGCAAATTGGTATACAGTGGGGCGGTGGAACAGCCGATCAGGGTAGTGGTGATCGTTGGGGTGTGACAGGCGGGTTAAATTCGCTGTTGAATGAAAGCGGTGCAGATGACGATGAGCGCACCAGCGTATTTGATTTTGTTAACGGTGCAGGTTCACTGCAGTTCCCTGATTCTAATGTCGTTGATCTGGGCATTACTGATTCTCTAGGTACGCCGCAAAGCTTGTCGATCGGCTTTCTAAGTGACAATGCTTTTTTAGCAGCTGAATTGAGCGCTATCGCAGCAGAGGGCCGCGGCGAGATCGTGTCGCAGCCCAAGCTAATTACGGGAGATAAGCAAGAGGCCGAAATTAAAACCGGTGAGGAGATCCCTTATGTTGAGTCCTCAGCAAGCGGTCGATCTACGGTTAAGTTTCGTGAAGCGGTGTTGAGCTTGAAAGTTACGCCGAGTATTACTCCTGATAATCGCTTAATTCTTGATTTGATTATTAAGCAAGATAGCCGTAGTGACGATTTTGTTTTCGGTGAAAATAATTCTCAGGTTCCGATTATTTTGAAAAATGAAATTCGCACGCAGGCCCTAGTCGATAATGGCAAAACTATTGTACTGGGTGGAGTTTTTCGCGAATCGGAGCTTGAGCAGGAAACTAAAGTGCCGTTGTTGGGCGACATTCCTTTCGTTGGCCGTCTTTTTAAACGCACCCAGGTAGGTAGGTCCAAGAATGAGCTGCTTATTTTTATTACTCCTCGCATCCTCACGGATCGTGTACTTGACTGATTTTCCTGCCTTCTGTGGCAGGTGTGGTCAGATCATGCTTAACAATAACTAGGCGTGTTCTGAACCATGAGACCAGACTTTATTTTCTTAGTAGGCCCTATGGGCGCCGGTAAATCCACCATCGGTCGTCATTTGGCTGGCCTGCTCGGTCAGCCGTTTATTGATACTGACGAAGAGATTGTGCAGCGCACTGGTGCCGATATTCCCTGGATATTCGATGTTGAAGGTGAGGACGGTTTCCGTCAGCGTGAAGCAAAGGTGCTTCAAGATATTTGTGCAGGAGCGCCGGCGGTCGTTGCAACTGGCGGAGGTATAATCGGACTTGACCAGAATAGGGCATTGTTAGCTAAGCATGGAACCGTGGTTTACCTACATGCTACGCTTTCACAGCAGTTGGCTAGAACAGGCAAGGACAAAAATAGACCCTTACTAAACAATGGTGATCCTGCGAGCATACTTAAGGCGCTTATTAAACAGCGTGAACCACTTTATAGAGAGGTTGCTGATAAAGTCTATCCGACTGACAATCGTAACCCGAGAGTGGCGGCCCAAGAGATAATCGCATCTCTAGATAAGGGCGCCGGTTAGCACAGGGCCTGTAACTCGAGCGTTTAATTTTCACGTTAATTTGATGACACTTGAAAATAATGCCCGCCTAGCCGATATTGCGAGATCTAATCAGATTGCGCTCCACATTAATAAAAATAATGATAAATAGTCCCCCGATCTCCAATGGGAAACCATTCGTTGGACTGTAAGCAGTTATCATTGTGGTACAGTATTTGGCTGTGTGATGTTGCTTGTGGAGCAGTTCCGACATGAATATAAATACTCACGAAGATAGGCTTAGTTTGTCGGTTGATCTAGGTGATCGCAGCTATCCGATAATTATCGGCGCGGGCCTTTTAGATGATAGCCAGCTGGTCCAGAGCTATTTAGGTTGCGAGCAGAAATTTGTGGTGACAAACGAGACGGTTGCTCCGCTTTATTTACAGCAGCTGCAGCAGTCAATTGGTGATGCCAGTAGGCTTGCCCATATTTTACCTGATGGCGAGCAATTCAAAAACCTGGCATCAATGGAGCAGATCTATAGTGAGTTGCTAGCGAAAAAATGCAGCAGGGATGTGACGTTAGTGGCTCTTGGTGGTGGGGTAGTCGGCGATATGACCGGCTTTGCTGCAGCCACCTACCAGCGCGGCGTAAGTTTTATTCAGGTGCCAACGACCCTTCTGGCGCAGGTGGACTCGTCAGTGGGTGGAAAAACCGGGGTTAATCATCCCGGAGGTAAAAACATGATTGGTGCTTTTTATCAGCCTCGTGCGGTTTTGATTGATACAGATACATTGGCGACCCTGCCAGAGCGTGAATTTCGTGCCGGTCTTGCGGAGGTCATCAAGTACGGACTGATTTGCGATCAGGAGTTTTTGGCCTGGCTGGCTGCCAATATGTCACGGCTTGTGCAGCGTGATGCGGCTGCGTTGCAGTTTGCTATTCATCGCTCCTGTGGCTGTAAGGCTGGCGTGGTTGCCGCTGATGAAACCGAGTCGGGTATTCGCGCTATTTTAAATTTTGGCCATACCTTCGCGCACGCTGTCGAAACAGCGACACATTATCAGCAGTGGTTGCATGGAGAGGCTGTTGGTTTTGGCATGCTGGTAGCGTTGGATTTCTCCCATAGATCGGGTTTTTTGAGTGCTCAAGATTTTCAGATGGGTGCTGAGGTAATCCATGCTGCCGGATTACCTAGTAAGGCTCCGGCTAGTATTGAGGGTGCGCAGCAAATTTTAGATTTTATGGCGGTTGATAAAAAGGTGAAGCAAGGGAAATTGCGGCTAGTGTTGTTGCGCGAACTTGGCGGCGCCTTTGTTACGGCAGATTTTGATGCGGACTTACTCGAAAAAACTATTCAAGATTATCTGTAATGACATTATTAGGCGCATGGACTTTTAAATTGACAGGGGGCGTGGCCATTGCGGCTTTTGCTCGGTGGATGCGTTAATAATTATGCCGACCCCAGCTACTTTAGATCCACAGCGCGAGCAGCGCCTGTATGCTTTGCTGAGTTATTACCAGCTAGAGCGAGATCCATTCTCTGATCAAGGCATGAGCGGCTTGTTTTTTGCCGGTGGTGATCGAAAAAATACGGTTGAGGCATTGCTGCATTTTTCGCGTTATGGAAGTGCACCGATGTTTTTGTCTGCTCCGTCTGGCTTTGGCAAAACAACATTGCTTCATGAATTTGCTCAAAGAGTTGAGCGGGATATCAACGTAGCTGTAGTGGGCATTGAAATGCTGCTGACTTCGGCACACCTTAGTGAAAAGATTGTGCAAGGTTTTGGTCTGAAATCTTCAGCGGACCGTAACAACCTAGAAATATTGAAAGAGTGGCTGTCTGAGCAGTGTCAGCGTAATCGTCAAGCTGTTCTCTGTGTCGATGACGCTCAGCACTTGGGTAATGACTTCATATTACAGCTGCTCACTCTAGCCGGCGACACATCACTGGCCTTCAAGCTGATTTTTTCTGGTGAGCCTAGCTCACGAGTGGCGCTGGAAGACGCGGTCGAGCAGCACGGTATGCTGTTTAATACGCTAGAGCTTATCGAGTTCAATCAGTCACAAGTTAAAGACTACGTGCAATACCGGATGGGTGCGGTTGGCTATCGCGGAGAGTGCCCTTTGACCAGTATGCAGCTGCAAGCTGCGGCTTTGCGAAGTCGGGGTAGTATTGCGCAATTACATGACATGGTGCGCGACTTCCTCATAGCAGGTATTGACGGTGATCCAGCCCGCCAGAGAAAGGGGTTTCCAGTTTCTAATCTGGTTATCGCATCGCTGGTGGCAGCTGTGACCATCTATTTTGGTTGGCGCAGCCTGGACGTTGCTTCGCCGATGGCAAGCAGGCCCATAGCGCTTGAGAAAGCACGCTCGGTTGAGAGCGGTACTACGGAGCAAGTTGCTGAAGGCAGTGATGCAGCGGTCGCAAGCGGCCAAGTCCGTCAAGCAATTGTCAAAGCGCCATTGTTATCTGGCATGGATGCAGGCTCCTCCAGCGGAGCTAACGATAATTCTGTGACAGCAGTATCGGTGAGCGCCGTTGAGGCTGGCGGCACTGCAGAGAGCGTCCCTGCAAACATCGCTATAGCCAGAGAGTCGTCAGGAGCCAGCGATAGGGCGTCTGTGCGTGGCGATGGCAAAGCGATTATGTCGCCGTCTAACGTTATTGACGCTGCGATGCTCGACCCTGATGCGCAAGAAGCGCCGGTCGAAGCCTTGCCTGGCAATGATAGATCGGCTTTTGATGGTGAAAGAAGTAAGAGGCTTGAGGCGGTCCGGCAGGTTAACCTTCGGCTGCAGGCCTGGTCCAATGAAGGCTACGCGCTGCAGATCTTTGGCACTCACAATGAGCAGCGCGCTAAAAAGCTTGTTGAAGAGTATTTTGGCGAGGCGGATCTTTTATTTTACGAAACGCGCCATAATGGTAAGCCATGGTTCGTGGTCATAAACGGCCCTTACAGCGGTCGGCAGACGGCGCAAGAGAGCATTGCTACGCTGCCTGAAAGCCTGCGCCGGTTGCGGCCTTGGCCACGCAATATCGCCAGCATTAAAGGCGATATATCGCGTTATGATGAGCTGCTGAACACCCGAAGATAGAGCGCTGTGAATTTTTGGGTGGTCACAACGGTTGCCGGGGCCTAGGCGATTGAGCGCAATCTTCGCTGTGTGGGCTGGTTAGTTGAGGCCTTGCTGGCGAAATATTAACCAATTCGCATTGTGTATTTGTTCACAATTCATGTAACGTGTAGAATGCGCTTCCGCTTTTTCAGCTGCACTCCATAATTGATGGGCCTGTGTTGGATAAGTGTCTGTAAATTAACGAATTTTTCTCGTCTGGAAATCATCTATGGGAATGGGTTTGTATCGCCCCGAAGAATTTCGGGATAACTGTGGTTTTGGTCTTATCGCTCACCTTACAGGTGAGGCGAGTCAGCGCTTGTTGGCAACGGCCATCGAATCGCTGACCTGTATGACCCATCGAGGCGGCATTGCTGCCGATGGCAAAACAGGTGATGGCTGTGGCTTGCTTTTGAGTATGCCCGATGCGTTTTTTCGTGCCGAGATAAGCGCGCAGTTTTCTATTGAATTGCCTGCTCGCTATGCGGTGGGCATGTTCTTTATGGCGGTGGACGATAGCGCTCGCGAACAACAGCAGTTAAAGATCGCAAAAATTGTAGAAAGTCAGCATTTCAATATTTTGGCTTGGCGCGAAGTGCCCAGCGATCAATCGGTTCTGGGTGAGATCGCTGCCGATAATATGCCTGCGATCTACCAGTTATTTATTGCCCCTGCAGACAATGGGCCTAATTCTGATAGTGCGGAGTTGCAGCAAGAGCAAAACTTGTTTATTGCGCGGCGGATGATTGAAAAATCATTGATTGATGCTAATCAGTTTTATGTATGTAGTTTGTCTAGCAAAGTCATCGCTTACAAAGGGCTTATGATGCCGGTTGATTTGGCTGGATTTTTTCCTGATCTTGCCCATTCGAAAATGGCAGCTTCAATCTGTGTATTTCACCAGCGCTTTTCAACTAACACGCTTCCTCAGTGGCATTTAGCGCAGCCATTTCGCATGCTCGCTCACAACGGTGAAATCAATACTATTCACGGTAATAGAAACTGGGCGGAAGCGCGTCGCAGAAAGTTTCAAACCGGCTTGTTTGGTGATCGTTTGGCCGATGTATGGCCGGTAGTTAATCGCAGCGGCTCGGACTCATCTAGCCTCGATAATATGTTAGAGCTATTAATGTTGGGGGGTGTTGACCTATATCGTGCAGCGCGTATGTTAGTGCCGCCTGCATGGCAGAATATGGAGACGATGGACGCTGATTTGCGTGCATTTTATGAATATAATTCCATGCATATGGAGCCTTGGGATGGCCCTGCTGGGTTGGTAATGACAGATGGTCGCCACGCAGTGTGCATGTTAGATCGAAACGGTCTTCGCCCTGCTCGCTATGTCATCACCAAAGATAATTTTATTACCGTTGCCTCTGAAGTGGGTACTTATAATTATGCATCGGCAGATGTTGTCGAAAAAGGGCGCATTGGCCCTGGTCAGATTCTGGCTATCGATACGGTGCGAGGTGAGTTGTTGCATACGGCTGATATCGATTCGCAGCTTAAGCAGAGCCAACCTTACAAGCAGTGGTTGCAAGACCAGACGGTACGCATAGAGGGTGGCTTAAGGCCCGATAAAAAGCGCAAGGCGATGCCGGCGATCAGTCGTGAAGATCTAATAACGATGATGAAACTCTTTCAGATTTCATTTGAAGAGCGCGATCAAATTCTGCGACCATTGGCTGAAACAGGCCAAGAGGCCACAGGCTCAATGGGAGACGACACGCCAATGGCGGTGTTGTCGACGAAAGTCAGATCTGTTTATGATTATTTTCGCCAACAATTTGCGCAGGTAACCAACCCACCAATAGATCCTTTGCGCGAAAGTATCGTGATGTCTCTAGAGACCTGTATTGGTGCTGAGCGGAGTGTGTTCACAGAAACCGCTGAACATGCACGCCGTATTATTTTGGCCTCACCGGTGCTTTCGCAGGCGAAATTCCTAACAATAAGCGATTTAGGTTCGCTTGATGCTTATCAATCCGTAGCCAGTGATTTTAAGACACACGTTATTGATCTCAACTATACGCCCGAGCAGGAAAGCTTGTCGGCTGCAATTACTCGTGTGTGTGACGAGGCCGAGCATGCAGTGAGCGATGGTGGTGTTATTTTAATTTTGGATGATTCTCAGGTAGGGCCAAACAAATTCCCGATGCACGCGTTGATGGCGACTGGTGCAGTGCATCATAGATTGGTTGCCACTGGTATGCGCTGTGACGCCAATATTATTGTGCAAACGGGCACCGCGAGAGACCCGCATCACTTTGCAGCACTTATCGGCTTCGGTGCCACGGCAGTCTTTCCTTACTTGGCTTACCGCACTCTAGATGATTTAGTTGAGACCGGAGAGCTATTGGGTGACCCTGAGCAGGCTTACATCAACTATCGCAAAGGCATTAACAAAGGCCTTTTGAAAATTCTTTCGAAGATGGGTATATCGACAATTGCCTCTTATCGAGGGGCGCAGTTATTTGAGGCGGTGGGCGTAGCAACCGAAGTGATAGAAAAATGTTTTCTTGGCGTGGCTTGTCGTATCACTGGCGCTGAATTCACCGATTTTGAAGATGATATGCAACGCCTTGCCGTGGACGCGTGGAAGAAGCGTAAACCAATTGAGCAAGGTGGGCTACTTAAGTTTATTCATGGCGGCGAGTACCATGCTTTTAATCCTGACGTTGTGCAGGTATTGCAGCAAGCAGTTCAAAGCGGTGATTATGAAATATATCAACGCTATGCCGACGGCGTCAATAAACGTCCAGTGGCGACGCTGCGTGATTTATTAGCGGTTAAGACCGGCCAGGACCCTATAGCTATTGAAAGGGTTGAGTCTGTCGAAAGCATTCTCAAATGTTTTGATTCGGCAGGTATGTCATTGGGCGCGTTGTCGCCTGAGGCACATGAGTCGCTCGCCACGGCGATGAACCGAATGGGCGGGCGATCTAATTCTGGTGAGGGTGGTGAAGACCCCGCTCGCTATGGCACCGAGCGCAGCTCTAAAATAAAGCAGGTTGCATCGGGCCGCTTTGGCGTTACTCCCGCTTATTTGGTTAATGCGGAGGTTCTACAAATTAAGGTTGCGCAGGGCGCCAAGCCTGGCGAGGGAGGCCAATTACCCGGTGGCAAGGTTAATAAGCTGATTGCGCGTTTAAGATATTCAGTGCCTGGGGTCACACTTATATCGCCGCCGCCACATCACGACATTTATTCAATTGAAGATTTAGCGCAGCTCATTTTCGATCTTAAGCAGGTTAATCCGAGCGCCTTGGTTTCGGTGAAATTGGTATCAGAACCTGGCGTTGGCACAGTGGCAGCCGGCGTTGCCAAAGCCTATGCCGATTTGATTACCATTTCGGGTTATGACGGAGGCACAGCAGCTAGTCCGTTAACTTCTATCCGTCATGCAGGCTCGCCGTGGGAGCTCGGCCTGGCTGAAACACAGCAAGCACTTTGTATTAATGGTTTGCGTGACAAGGTCCGCGTTCAGACTGACGGCGGACTGAAGACGGGACTTGACGTTATTAAAGCAGCAATTTTGGGTGCCGAAAGCTTTGGTTTTGGTACTGCGCCTATGGTGGCGTTAGGCTGTAAGTATTTGCGCATTTGTCATCTTAATAATTGCGCTACAGGTGTCGCAACACAAAATGAGCGCCTGCGTGATGAGCATTACATTGGCACAGTTGAAATGGCGATGAATTTCTTCCATTTCGTGGCACGTGAAACACGCGAATGGATGGCATTGATTGGGGTTGAGCACTTAAAGGATTTAGTCGGCCGCACCGAGTTGCTTGAAGTCTTACCGGGCACAACCGTGAAACATGGCAAGCTCGATTTTTCTGGAATGCTTTTTAACGACGCAATTCTTGAGAGTACTCCGCGTACCTGTCAGCTACCTAGCAATACACCTTTTGATAAAGGTAAGTTGGCAGAGCGAATGGTGGTTGAAACCGCAAGCGCTATTGCTAATCGCAGCGGTGGTAGTTTTGAATTTGATGTAACTAATTGTGACAGATCTATTGGTGCTAGATTGTCCGGCGAGATTGCCAGGCAATATGGCAACGCCGGTATGGTCGATACCCCCATTCAGCTTAATTTGACCGGCAACATAGGCCAAAGTTTTGGTGTATGGAACGCTGGTGGTTTAAACATGACGCTGCATGGCGATGCCAATGATTATGTTGGTAAGGGTATGGCGGGTGGTGAGTTGATTTTAATGCCGCCGCAAGATAGCCAGTTTGAAGCGCGCTTTGCGCCTATTATGGGCAACACCTGTCTGTATGGCGCCACTGGGGGCAAGTTGCTTGCTGCCGGTCGTGCGGGCGAGCGCTTTGCGGTTCGTAACTCTGGCGCGCAAGCAGTCGTTGAAGGTGCGGGTGACCATTGCTGTGAATATATGACCGGCGGTATGGTTGTTGTGCTTGGAAAAACCGGCAATAACTTTGGTGCTGGGATGACCGGCGGCTTAGCTTATGTGTTAGACGAAGAAAATCAGTTTGTTGATCGCTACAATCACGAGTTGGTAGAAATTTGCCGCATTAATACAGAGAGTGTTGAGGCATATCGTGGTCACTTGCGCAGTACCATTCAGCATTTTGTTGATGCAACTGGAAGTAAGTGGGGGCATCACATCCTTAGCAACTTCGAAGACTATGTGCGCATGTTTTGGTTAGTCAAGCCGAAGGCGGCTGACCTAGAAGGCTTGCTCGAAAGCGTGCGCTCACGCGCCGCTTAAATATGAGTTGATCTAAGTAGGGGCGCTTGAGTCTCGTTGGAATTATTGTATGACAGATCGTTTAAATAACGTTTTTCAGTTTGTGCAAGTCGGTCGCGTTGACCCGGCTAAAAAAGCCATTGAAACACGTAAAACTAACTACGTAGAAATTTACGAAGCGTTCACACCGGTTGAAGCGGCTGATCAGTCGCATCGGTGTCTTTCTTGCGGCAATCCTTATTGCGAATGGAAGTGCCCTGTGCACAACTATATTCCCAATTGGTTAAAGCTTATTGCTGAAGGTAATATTCTTGAGGCGGCTGAGTTGAGTCACCAAACCAACACGCTGCCTGAGGTTTGTGGCAGAGTATGTCCGCAAGATCGACTGTGTGAGGGTGCGTGCACATTAAATGATGGCTTTGGTGCGGTCACGATTGGCTCTGCAGAGAAATATATTAACGACACTGCAATTGCTATGGGGTGGCGGCCAGACCTGTCCGATGTTGTTGACTCGGGAAAGCGCGTAGCCATTATTGGTGCAGGACCGGCAGGGCTAGGGTGCGCAGACGTTCTTGCCAGAGCCGGAGTTAAAGCGGTTGTTTATGATATTTATCCAGAAATTGGTGGCTTATTAACGTTTGGAATACCTGAATTTAAGCTAGAAAAGCACGTAATGAAAACGCGCCGAGAAATTTTCACGGGTATGGGTATTGAGTTTAAATTGAATACCGAAGTCGGTGAAACCGCTTCAGGCATGGCAGATAATTTTGTTAGCATTCAGTCGTTACATCAAGAATTCGACGCGATTTTTATGGGCATGGGGACGTACACTTCAATGAAGGGTGGCTTTCCTGGAGAAGATTTGCCTGGTGTTTATGAGGCGTTGCCCTTTTTAATATCTAATGTCAATAAAAATCAAAATTGGCAGAAAGAAGGCGATCAGCATATCAACTTGGCTGGCAAGCGAGTGGTTGTTTTGGGTGGCGGTGATACGGCGATGGATTGCAATCGCAGTTCCATTCGCCAGCAGGCACGCTCGGTTACATGCGTTTATCGCCGCGATGAAGTGAATATGCCTGGTTCAAGACGTGAGGTCGCTAACGCGCGTGAAGAAGGTGTTGAATTTTTATTTAATCGCCAGCCTATAGAAATCGTGGGTGACGATCAGGTTGAAGGTATTCGTGTTATTGAAACGAAACTGGGCGATCCTGATGCTAGTGGGCGGCGTGTCCCTGAGACTATCCCTGGAAGCGAGCAAGTCATCGAGTGTGATGCAATATTAATAGCTTTTGGTTTTCGACCGAGTCCAGCCGATTGGTTTGCAGAATACGATGTGAAGCTCAATGATTGGGGTGGGGTGGTTGTGACTGATGAATCGCCAGAAAATTCGACACCTCAGAACGCTGCTTATAAATTTCAGACGAGCAACCCTAAAATATTTGCTGGTGGTGATATGGTTCGCGGCTCAGATCTAGTGGTTACTGCAATCTGGGAAGGAAGGCAGGCTGCCGAAGGTGTATTGGACTTTTTAAAGCTGTAAATTTCGCTTGGAGCGGTGTGATCGCCGGCCTCAAATGAATTGTTAATGCAGTGCTCCTTGTGGCTAGCTTTTTTATGTCCATGGAGTTTATTCAAAGCGTCTGCCTTTGGAAGTTAGTCATCAAACGATCACTTAAAAACACGCTTTCTTAGAGCACCCATTTTTTGCGCTCCGTGACCCATCGAATTAGAGATCCTTATGTTTCCTGTGTTAAAAAATGATCGCTTAATAAAGTCATTATGGCGCGAGCCGGTAGACCGAACTCCCGTCTGGATGATGCGGCAAGCAGGGCGATACTTACCTGAGTATCGAGCAACTCGAGCTAAAGCCGGTGATTTTATGACGCTCTGTCAAACGCCTGAGCTGGCATGCGAGGTCACGATGCAGCCACTAGCGCGTTATGATTTCGATGCGGCGATTCTATTTTCCGATATTCTGACCATACCGGATGCAATGGGCCTTGAGTTATATTTTGTTGAAGGCGAGGGACCTAAATTTAAACACCCGCTGACAACGGCTGCCTCAATTCATAACCTATCTTCAGACGTTATGAATGAGTTGGCTTATGTTCCAAATGCAGTGGCGCTTATTCGACATGAGTTAAACGGTAAAGTGCCTCTTATAGGTTTTTCAGGTAGCCCATGGACCTTAGCAACTTATATGGTGGAAGGGCAGTCGACGCGAGAGTTCAAAAAAATTAAAGCTCTGCTTTATGAAGACCCTGCCTTGTTACATGTGCTTTTACAGACCCTTGCCGATGCGGTGACCCATTATCTGCTGGCACAAATCAAAGCAGGTGCTCAAGTGCTGCAAATTTTTGACACATGGGGAGGGATTCTGAGCGATTCGGCTTATCGAGAGTTTTCGTTGCGCTATATGCGTTCGGTCGTTACTGGCATTAACTCAAATTTGACTGAAGCGGAAAGAGTGCCCATTATTTTATTTACTAAAGGCGGCGGCGGTTGGTTGGAAGATATACAAGATACAGGCTGCGATGCAATTGGTCTAGATTGGCCAATCGACATAGGCCGCGCGCGCGCACGAGTGACTGACGGAGTTTCTTTGCAGGGCAATATGGATCCAGCTGTCTTGCGATCAACGCCTGATGCTATAGAAGCCGAAGTCAAAAAAGTACTGGCGAGCTTTGGTAGGCACTCTGCGGCTAGTGGGCATGTCTTTAATCTTGGCCACGGCATTACTCCGGACATTGACCCAGAAAATGTTGCCGTATTCGTCGAGGCGGTAAAGAATCATTCGCCTGCCTATCACAGTTAAAGCGCTCGTATTGCTAAAGACGATGATCCATTGAAAATGAAGGCATGCTTTCCTCAGGTCTGCCAACAACTTGTGCCGGAACCCCTGCTACTGTCGTATGCTCAGGTACATCTTTCAAAACAACGCTGCCGGCGCTAATCTGTGATCCTTCTCCAATATTAATGTTACCTAAAACTTTACTGCCAGCCCCAATCAAAACCCCCGAAGCTACTTTAGGGTGACGGTCTCCAGACATTTTACCGGTACCGCCTAATGTTACTGATTGCATGATTGAAACGTTATCGCCTATTTCGCAAGTCTCACCAATTACAATTCCATTTGCATGGTCGAGCATCAGGCCTCGGCCAATTTTTGCTGCTGGATGAATATCCACAGAAAAGCATGATGACATTCTACTTTGCAAAAATAATGCGAGCTCTTGTCGGCCGTTGCCCCAAAGATAATGGCCTATGCGATGAGTTTGTAGGGCATGAAATCCTTTGTAATATAAAAAAGGCGTGCCGCATTCAGAGCACGCTGAATCTCTATCCCGAATGGCGGCTACATCGACAGCGGCGTCCAGTATCAAATCAGGCTGTGCGGCGTAGGCATCGCTAATCACATCCATTAGCGAAAGCGCTGAAGCGGTTGCCGAGCCTAAAAGGTTTGAAAGGTGGTAGGCAAGCGCGTCAGCTAGGTTGACGTGGCTCAGCACGGTCGCATGCAAATGGCTGGCTAATATCGGTTCGCTCGCCGCCTCACGCTGCGCTTCACGTTGGATGCAGGTCCATATTTCAGCAACGATGGTTTCGCTCGCTGGGTCTACTTTATTACTATGCTGGGGCTTTGAATTGGTCATGTACCAGAGTTTCTCGGCTGAGTTAACCTTAATGGTCGGACGGCGCTGATCTTTACTTGTGTCGGTAAGCTTTCTATCTGCGCCTTGCTGAGGCAATAATCTACGCTTAGTGCGCGATTTTTTTTGCCCGCCTTTCAAGTTTTTAAATAATGCTTTAAGTAGAAAGCAGCTGCCATAGTGCCTGCCCGCTGCGATGATACTTAGCCTCGAAGTCTGAGATATAGTGATGATTATCATGGTTCATCTCACTAACCATACTTGTAATGCCAGCGATTCCCAGCGACACCTTGAATTCTTCGGCATATATTTTCCAATTGGATCTTACCTCAAAAACACCGCCAAGTTGAATAATATCTTTAAAGACCGGAGATCCGTGCCACCGTCGCTGGAGGTGCTGGCTTTTTGGCCAGGGATTGGGATAAAGGAAGTAATGTTTGTGCAATGCGATTCCGTCGTTGCTCGCGAGTCTTAGGAAGTCAATTAAATCCGCTCGAACAAGGCAGTAGTTGTCAATTTCGGAGGGGTCTTGCTCACCCTTATTGTTCCTGCTCTTGCTAAGCCTAGCTGCAGATTTATCGATACCAATTACAAAAGCGTCCGGATTGTTTCTCGCCAACTGGAAGGTGCTTCTTCCATTGCCGCAGCCTGAATCAAAGATAATTTTTTCACGGTTGATCTGCCGCATCGCACTGTCATAGTTATCTGTATTAAATTTCGAAATCGGCTTTCCAAAATTAGTTGCAAGATGTTTGGTGACAGTAGACTCTAGCCGCTCATGCACGCCTTCCTGTGCGCTAGCTATAATACGAGAGGGCGTCTGGTCGTAGGTGTTACTATTCATCCGGGAAGTGTCTTAAGCATTTTGAGAGTGTCGTTTTGGTGAGTAAGCTTACTGGTTGCTATAAAATAATTCTGCCAAGAAAAAGCGTTACGAGCGGCATTTATAAATCAATGATTAAAGTGTTATTCCTTGCTGGCCGAGTTGCTATTGGAATCTATCTCGAGTTGGCTAATAGGCGCCGGTTTCGCAACCCCATAACCTTGAAAAGCGTCAACACCAAGGCTTTTTAGAGCGGCAAGGATTTCCTCGTTTTCCACATATTCGGCCACTGTTTTTAGACCCATGGCGTGGCCTATATCGTTAATTGACTTCACCATTTCAAAATCGATGGGGTCGCTCAAAATGTCGCGGATGAACAAGCCGTCAATTTTTAATATATCAATGGGTAGTTTCTTTAAGTAGGCAAACGACGACATGCCAGCGCCAAAGTCATCAAGGGCAAACCTACAACCTAAGTCGCGAATGGCTGTAATGAAGTCACTAGCTCTGAGGAAGTTCGATACAGCGGCTGTCTCTGTTATCTCAAAGCAAACTTTATTCGGTGGGATGTCAGAATTCTGGAAGCTTTGCTCAATAAAGTCAGTAAATGTGTCGTCGCAAATAGACAGCCCCGAAATGTTAATAGACATGTACTCAAGCTTTTCCATTGAGGCTGGGTGTTCTTCTAACCAGCTTAATGTCTTTTGAATTACCCACTTATCGAGCCTGGGCGTAAGGGCATAACGCTCCGCTGCATTGAGGTAGACCGTTGGCAAAGCAATTTCACCATCTTCTTTTTTGATGCGCGATAATATTTCATAGGAGTCTTTTTGGTCTGAGTCCCCGCTAGCTATTCTTTGTTGAAAAAGCATAATTCGATCAGCATCTATTGCTTCCATTAATTGGTTCGCATATAAAATTGCCGAATGCTTTTCTACAATCTCTGTGTCGTCACCGCTAAAAATCGCAGTTTTGTTTTTCCCGCGCTCTTTAGCTGTGTTGCTGGCCGCTATGGCCGCTGAAAGTAGGTTGCTGATTTCAACTGCTTCGCCGTTAACTGCAACAATACCGACACCGGCGCTAATTTCAAACGACTTATCATCGTACTTAAATTCAGTGCTAGTGAAGTTGGCTAATATTAGTCCGCAAATTCGTTCTGCTGCCTCAACTGTGCAATGGCGCAGCAGAATCCCAAATTCATAGCCTTCAATTCTGGCGATAACATCGCTGGGCGCGCGCACTTTTTGCTGCAATATGGTAGCGACTTGCCGTAAAAGTTGGTCGCCAATTTTATGACCATAGCTCTCGGCGACTATATCGAATTGTGCTAATGAAATGTGACATAGGCAGTGTTCTGTTCCATGGCTTTTTGAATCGTCTATTGCAAGACGAACCTCATGCTCAAAGGTATCACGGTTGCTCAAGCCTGTTTGTAGGTCATGGCTCGCATGAAAAGAAAGACGTTTTTCAATGGTCTCTACTTCGGTACAGTCACGGAAAACCAACACCGCACCAATGTTTTCGCCATTTTCTCCAATTATAGGCGCTGCCTGTTGCTCTATGGAATGAGCAATTTTTCCGCGATTCTTCAAGCTCGTTATGGACGCAGACCGCTGTATTTCATTTGTTATGATTGCTTTCTTTGTAAGATCAACGGTGGGAATGTATGAAGTGGAATGATACGTTCGGTAGTATTGGTTAAGCGGCTTTCCAAGTATCTCTTCTTGCGTGCACTCTAAAATTTTAAGTGCTACAGGGTTGATATAATCGACGATGCAATTTTTATCAGTTGTTATCACACCATCAGTAATTGAATTGAGTGTAATCAAAGCACGATTTTTTGCAGCAGTCAGCGCAACTTCTTTTTCTTGAAATTGCTTCTGACTAATAAAAAAGTACTCTCTACGCAGTGCAGCATTACAGCGCTGTATAAGCAGTTCAGGCTGGATGGACGCGTTAAGATAATCGATAGCGCCAGCTAGGATCATCTCTTTTGCGTTTGATGCGCTGTTGTTTGCGCCCACTATTAAAATAGATTGCTGCGGTTTTTTTGTCAGCAGTTGTGTTAGTAGTTGCTGAGATGGTGTGTCAACTAAATTCTCATCAAGTAAAATAAGATCAAAGTTTTGTTGCAAGAATATCTCTAGAGCAGCATTTTCGTTCTTCACATGGGTTAGTGTAAACTGAGATTTTAAGGCCCCCGTGATTGTCTCTGCTTGGACAGCTTCTGGCGTTATGGCGAGTATACTCGGTTTTGATGCAGCATCTTCTTGGCTTGATAATAAATTAGCTGTAATCTCGCCCAGTCGTTCCAGTCGATCTGTGTGAGCGCTGCCATCTGCGCCTAACGCTTTTGCCGTCGCATCTGTAATATTTTTGGTATAGGTCGAAAAGAGTAATAGTATTTTTGTGTGCGGGTTGGTCTCCAGCATATTTGAACGAACAAGTCGTATCAGTTGCCATGCATCAAGTTGTGTTAAATGGATGTCAGTGATGATTAAATCATATGGCGCTTGACTAAGTTTACGGATGGCGCTGAGCGCATCAGCGGATTCGTCAATGCAGTTAAAGCCTTTCATTGCTAAACTCGCATGGATCTGAGTGCGAACGTTAGACGCCGAATTGATAACGATTATTTTTTTTTCGCTGACTGAGGCCATTAAATTTCTGCCGTTAAGATTGTTATTTAGATTCTTTAGGTGTATGTACTAAGTGCGGTGAAGGGTTTTCTCTTTAAAGGCCATATTTTATTTAGAGACCTGGGTGCTCTTCGTTTCAATGGAAGCATAGCTCTTTTTGTAGTAAAAAAACAACAGCTTACATCTGTTTTTGTAGTGCGCCATGCTGCTCCATGTACAGCTCAATCATCAGTTCAAGCTCGGCGAGGTCTTCGGCGTTAAAGCGATCTTCGGAATATTTAAATTCTTGACCTAGGTCGGGTAGCACGTGATGATCTCGGCGAGCCTTGCTAAACCATTTTTGAGTTTTTTGTGCTGACTGTACCGATGCGGTGGCATTCTCGGCTAGTCGCACACCTGCTTTATCAGCCATCAAGTCCCATGCACTAATGGCTCGACCTCCCATTAAATCGCTGAGCTCCTTATCAATACCGATTAATTCAGCAAGGTTTTGATTGGCTACGAGAGAAAGGCCTGCCGAAAGCACCAGGTGCTGTGCTAAATCTTGCCGCGCAAAAATGGTATAGGGCTTTGGGGCCGAAGTGAGGGCGTTGCCTGATCGAGATTGCAATATATTGATTAGCTGGTCGCCGCCATATTTTTTGGATAAAGCCAATAGCGCACCGCGATTTTCGGCAATTGGATCAAGCGTTTCATTGCTCCGTTGCTTGGCGAGTTTGAAAAGTTCGGCCATGACGTTGACTAGCGGCCCGCGTGAAGGCAGCGTTTGAATTTTCTGATAGTAAATTTCAATGAGTTGTTGCTCGTTTGCTGAAAGCATTAGCGACTGATAGCTATTGAGAACCGACGCGCCCTGAGTCGGCAAAACAAATTCAACCATAAGCTGGTGATTGAATATCTTGAGATTGCGAAGGTTTTTCCAGCTCTCTCTTGCCAGTGCAGTGTCAGGTCGCTGTATGGCTTTTTGGTAAATTGCATCGGCTAGTTTTCGGCTAAGGGTGCTATTGAGGTCAATATCTCCGAGCGCCAATGTATTCGTTTGAATCCATTTTTTCGGATCGTCGTTAGGCTCTATAATTAGATTCCAGCGCAAATTGATCCATTTTTTTTCAATATGGTGGCTGAGCCACCGCGCCGCTGGTGATAGTAATGTGGGAATGCTTTTCTGATACTCTCTGTGAAACTCTTGCCAAATGGTTGATGCTGGCAGTGTTGCAAAGATTTTGGCTTCGCGGCTTTCTGCAAGCTCAACTTTCAGGAAGCTATTTGCAGGTATATCTACCTGAAGAGGGGCGAAGTGCCCGATACCCAAATTAATATCCCGCTCGCTCAAAAGTAAGGTTTTGTTTTTAGATAAATCCGATTGCCGGCTAAAATCTAGAGCCAAGCTTTTGATTCTTTTTATATCATTTAAGCTCGTTGATTCGAAAGCTGTGATTGCTGGCGTTTCAGCCAGCAGCAAGCTCAATATAAACCAGGCAAGAGCAAGTGCTGCTAGTGCTAGTGCTACTATAGTACTACTGAAATAAATAAGCGCTTGTAGAATAATTTTCATGGGCAGGCGGTTTAAGATTGATAGTGAGCGAGTTTATAGGCCAACAGCCAGGTCTTCAGTGATCGTGGCAGGGAGGAAAGAGCATGCTGCGGTCATTCCTTTGCACTTAGCACGGCGATACCTTTTATCTGTGCAAAAACGTGCTGACCTTCCTGTAAAGACAAATCCTGTAATGATTTACGGGTGATTGCAGCAAGAAGGGTTTGTTCAAAACATTGCATTGTTATTAATGTTTTATTTTTTTCATCGCACGCGATTTTCGTAATGGTTGCAGGAATGATATTAAGTATACTGGAATCGCTCGCTTTACTCAGTGCAATGCTCACGTCTTTCGCATAAATTCTCAATCGTATGGGCTGATTTTGACTTATATTGGATGATCCTGCCGAGCAATAAATGTTGGGCTGGGTGCCCACAGCGGCGCTTATGAGGCCGTGAGCATTATCAATAAAGGCTACGCGGCCTTCTAGTATGACTCCGGTACTATGATTGGCGCTGAGTGAGAATGCTGAATTGCTCAGCGCGTCTGCAACCGCCATACATTGGCTCGCATGTCCATTGGCAATAGGAATGACGTCATCGGCTAAGCGCATAAGTTCATCAATATTATGCGTGACGTACAAACAGGGTACCTGGGCAAGCTTGTGTAGTTTTTCCAATGCGGTCAGCGTGCTCTCTCGACTCTCTTCATCTAACGCGCTAACGGGTTCGTCAAATAGTATCAGTTCTGGGTTGGAAAGAAGTGCTCGGCCAATGGCCACGCGTTGCTGCTCTCCGCCAGATAGCTCCTCCGGAAATAATGAGTATAACTGCGAAACATTAAATTGCTCCCCAATCGACTCGAGCGTATTCTGGGGTGCAAACGGTCTTTTATTTTTGGCGCCTCTCTCTTTTTTTGTGTGCGCTCGTTTGATCGCATAAAGAAAATTATCTTTGACTGTCAGGTGAGGAAGTAGGGTTGAAGATTGAGTTACGTAGGCGATTTTTCGTTTATGTACTGCTACAGCTTTTCCGCTTTTTTTAAGCCATTGATTGCTATTAAAGGTGATTTGGCTTGGGCGGTTGGGTTTGCTAAAGCCCGCAATCATGTTTAATAGCGTGCTCTTTCCGCTACCGGTTGGTCCGTAAATGGCAGTGATGCGACGGGCGTCAAATTGTGCACTAACATTGAGTTTGAATTGGTCTTGCGCGCTGTTTATATCAACTGTTAGGCCGCGATGTTGGTCTGCTTTTGGCAGTTTGCTGGATGCATGGGATGCTAACCGAGTCATGATTTTTCACCGTACGCTATTAAATAGGAATATCGCTGATATATGGATTAGTTATGTTCAGTGTTCGCTGCGCCCCGATAATTGCGAAAGCCTGTGCTGTATATAACGATTAAACTCAGGAATGAGAATAATAGTAGTAGGGCAGCAATCGTATGCGCACTACTGTAATTAAGCGATTCAACATGATCAAAAAGAACAATGCTCAATACCTGTGTTTCACCAGGAATGCTCCCACCAATCATTAAGACAATGCCAAACTCACCTGCTGTGTGACAAAAAGCCAATGCTGCGGCTGCTAAAGTGGCGCGGCGACTGAGCGGCCAGACGACGCTAAAGAAGCGATCCACTGGGCTGGCGCCTAGAGACGCTGCACTAAGCAAAATCATTCTTGGGATCTTTTCATAGCTACTTTGTAACGGCTGCACGACAAAAGGTAAGGAGTAAATGATAGAGCCGACTACCAATCCTGAAAAAGAGAAGGCTAAGTTGCTGCCAAATAATGACCGCCATGTTTGCGCCGCCCAAGTGTCTGGAGCAAAGGCGACTAGTAAATAAAAGCCAATAACAGTGGGCGGTAGTATCAGTGGTAGAGCAATTAGCGCTTCAAAGAAAGGCTTAAGAGCATGGTGGCTGCGAGCCAGCCACCATGCAAGTGGAATGCCCAGCAGCATCAAAAACCCCGTGCTCACCATCGCTAATTTAAAGGTGAGCCAGACGGCTGCAATATCATTAATGGAGAGGGCTTCAAACATAAAGGAGAGAAATCATTGCTAACAACTATCGATCAATATTAGTTTTATAATGCCACATCGCTTGTCTCGTAGCCATTACGCCTGATAATGGCAGTGCCAATATCTGATTGTATAAATTGTAAGAGCTCAAGTGCGCGATGGTAGGTTTTTTTGCTGGTAGCGTGCATGGGGTGATCGGCGGGTTGAATTCTCCCAAGTTGTATTACCGATTGAGCGAGTGAGCCATGGTATTCGGCAGGAATTGAGCAATATTGATAGTCTATTGCTGATGTTTTTATTCGCAGTGCTTGTGACATGCTGAGTATGACACTATCTGCATCAGTCTTGTCAAACAGCTGTTGAGCATGCGCAATATTTCTGGCATAGACGATTTTAGTGGGTTCGGTGTCAGCCAGAGCGGGCTGCAATTTATTTAGCAATGCTTGGCTGGCTTGGCCATATGGCGCAGTGCGAGGATTCGCAATGACAAGGCGCTGGGTATTTGCAAGCAGTTGATTGAGTGCGGCGCGCTGCAGATCGGTCGGCATCTTCTCTTGGCAAGCTGCAGCTAGATCTGGAGAGAGTTTGTTTTTTGTGACCCATATGATTTTGCCTATGGCGTAGGTTTGCAAGCTAGTGGGTATGCCTAGGTTTTCTTGTAATAATAAGGTTGGTCTTAGTTGGTCGGCTGAAAAAAACAAGTCAAAAGGTGCGCCGTTGTTTATTTGGCTAAACAGCAGACCTGTTGCCCCACTCGAAATTTTTATTACCGGCTGCGACTGGGCTTGCGACGTGCGCGCAAAGGCTGTGAGTAATTCCTCAAGGGTATGTTTAAAGTTTGCGGCTACGGCTATACGCAAGACCACCGGATCTAAGCCGGTTGAGTTGATAAGCCCATTGTTACTGCCGGCATCAACCGTATTGGCAGATACTGAATATCTATCGTCGATGCTAGAAGCGTGTGCCGGCAACACGCTAGTGGTGATGAAAAAAATCAAAGTTGCTTGAAGCAGTATTGTGTAAATAATCTTGCGACCTAGTTATTGCGGCTGGATAAATGGTTGCGCACAGAAGTTGTCTGCATCGGCTCCTGCAGGCAATATTAACGTATAAAGCGGTTGGAGTCGTACAGGCGTCACCCTTTGTTTTAGTTAGCAGAGTTTAATCGGGCGCTGGAGTTCTAGCAAAGCACCAAACTTCACATGAAATAGCACCGGCATCAAGAAGGCTTTGAGCCGCTGCATTGGCTGTGCTGGTTGTGGTGACCACATCATCGAGTAAGGCGACGTGCTTGCCAGTCACCTCGCACGTTGCTGTGAACGCTCCTCGTAAGTTGCGGGCTCGTTGCCGTCGAGACAGACCTTGTTGGGAGTGGGCGTCGCGGAGTCGCTGGCAGGCGTTGACAGCGAGTGGCAGTGATAATTGGCGACACAGCGGTTTGCCAATTTCAATGGCCTGGTTGAATCCGCGTTGACGTAACCGCCGCCGATGTAGTGGAACCGGCACGACTAGGTCAACGTGACTAATGGGAATGGACGCGCTCGATTGCCTCGAAGGATCGGCGCCATAGAATGTTTTAATGGATCGCGCCATTTCATCGGCAATAATGCGCGCCGCGGGCAGTTGCATAGAGTGTTTTAGGCTATTCACCAGTCGCGCGCTATGCGATGCGTACACATTAGCTGCTATGCAGCGCTCAAATAGAGGTCGTTGGCGAATACACCACGCGCAAAAAACGTTACTTGTAGCTTCTGCGGTTAGCGGTAAGGCGCATCGGGCACAGCTTGAAAGCACTGTAAGCCGTTGATTATAAAGTGCTAAGTGGCACTCTTTACACAGTGCTTGGGTCGTCTGGCTGGGTCCATGACAAATGTGACATCGTTCAGGAAGTAGCCACTCCATGCTGTGGCGTCTAAACGCCGCTCCGTAAGCGCGAACAAGATGTTCGAATTTTCTGTTAACCATTTTCATCCTTGAAAGTTGACAGCAATCTCTAGCGCACTATTATATCTGGCGGGTGAAACCCTGTGAATCCATATCCATGAGGTTTAGTAGCCGCAATCATTTTAGAGTGAGATTTTTTGATGAGTCAGACCAATACAGCTGCTCCATCCGCAATGACTGAGCACTCGCTTTCTGCTGCTCAGCAGGCTTCCGCTTCACGCGGATTATTGCGGCATGATTGGGCCAAGGATGAGATAAAAGCACTATTTGAGCTGCCATTCAACGACCTCATATTTAAAGCGCACACTGTGCATCGACAAAACTTTGATCCTAATGCGGTGCAGGTGAGCACGCTGCTATCGATTAAAACCGGCGCTTGCCCGGAAGACTGCGCTTATTGCCCTCAAAGCACGCGGTACGATACTGGCCTTAGCGTTGAGCAGTTAATGGAGGTAGAAAAAGTTATTACTCAGGCTGAGGCGGCCAAGCAGGCGGGCTCAACTCGATTTTGTATGGGGGCTGCATGGCGCTCCCCCAAAGATCGCGACATGCCTGCGGTGTTGGCGATGGTTAAAGGTGTTAAAGAGCTAGGCTTAGAAACTTGTATGACCTTGGGCATGCTTAAACAAGATCAAGCCAAAGCTTTGGGGGAAGCAGGCCTTGATTATTACAACCATAATCTGGATACCTCTCCCGAGTATTACCGCGATATTATTACCACTCGAACTTATCAAGATAGGTTAGATACTTTGCAGCAAGTTCGCGATGCAGGTATTAATGTTTGTGCTGGGGGTATCGTTGGCATGGGTGAGTCTTCTGCCGATCGTGTCGGTTTTTTACAGCAGCTGGCGAACTTGCCCGAGCACCCGCAAAGTGTTCCCATCAATCAACTCGTTAGGGTTGAGGGTACGCCGCTGGCTAATTCCGATGACTTTGATAGCTTTGATTTTATAAGAACCTTGGCGGTTGCGCGTATCATGATGCCCGAGTCACATGTTCGACTATCGGCAGGCCGTGAAGAAATGAACCAAGAGATGCAAGCCTTAGCTTTTTTTGTTGGCGCCAATTCAATTTTTTATGGTGAGAAATTACTTACTACCCCTAACCCTCAGGCCAATGAAGATATGCGCTTGTTTGGCAAATTGGGTATTCACCCCGAAGTGCCGCGTGCCGCTGCTGATCGTCATAGCCCAAGTATTGAAAAATCTGCTGATGCAATGGAGGCTATGTCTCAAAGTGGCCAGGCAGTGCAGTCACTTTTTTACGATGCGGCAGCTATGCAAGCGCAGCAATAGTACGAGAAGCGGTTTTATATAATGCGTTCGTCGTGCCTCCCTTTCGTTTTTTGTTGCTCTTCGCAGTTAACCCTCTGTGGATAACTGGCTGGGTCAGCTTGCGCCAAAGTTGCAGCAAGCACAAACTACTGCTGCTTATCGGCGCCGTCGCGAACTAAATTCAGCGCAAGGACCTTGGGTCTCGATTGACGGTCGCCGCATGCTGAATTTTTCTAGCAATGATTATTTGGCTTTGGCTAATCACCCCGAAGTAGTTGAAGCCTTTACTGATGCCGCCGGTCGCTATGGCGTTGGGTCAGGCGCTTCCCACTTGGTCGTTGGCCATCACGGTCTCCATCATCAGTTAGAGTGCGCGTTGGCGGATTATACCGGGCGTGAGCGAGCGTTAGTTTTTTCTAGTGGTTACATGGCTAATCTAGGTTTGCTGCAAACATTACTTGGCAAGGGTGATAGCCTGTTCCAGGATAAGCTAAATCATGCATCATTAATTGATGGGGGCTTGTCGTGTGGTGCCAAACAGTTGCGTTATCGCCATAGAGATATTGAGCATTTAGAGTCATTGTTGCAAAAACACGCGCAAGGTCGCGCCATGCTAGTGACCGACGGTGTATTTAGCATGGATGGTGATCTTGCTCCATTGACGCAACTCGCAACATTGGCCGAGCGTTATAATGCGGTATTGATGGTCGATGATGCGCATGGATTCGGTGTGCTTGGTGAGACCGGTGCGGGCAGCGCTCAATACGCGAATCTCAATCAGCAGCAGCTTCCCATATTGATGGGCACACTGGGTAAGGCTTTAGGTGTTGCTGGCGCATTTGTTGCGGGCAGTAATGACCTTGTTGAGACGTTGATTCAGTCGGCGCGTAACTATACATACACTACTGCGCTCCCCGCTGCATGTTCTGCGGCGACGTTGGCGGCATTGCATATTAGCCGTAGTGAGCCTCAGCGGCGCGAGAATTTGAAAAGTTTGCTTAGGCAATTTCACAGTGGCTGCCAAAGCCGAGGCATCCCGCTGCCCAGTGGTGAAGCATCCCTGACGCCCATTGTACCAATCATTGTGGGCAGTAATCAGCGTGCTATGGCGTTATCAAATTATCTTGGTCAGCACGATATGTTGGCGGTAGCTATTCGTCCACCAACTGTACCGGTAGGTAGTGCGCGGTTGCGTATCAGTTTCTCGGCGGGCCATTCTGCCGCTGATGTTACCTCTTTACTTGATGTGCTTGAGAGCGGCTGTAAAGAAATAGGTGCGTTGGTTTGATACCTACACCACGTCCTGCCAAAAGCAATTTATGTGTTGCCGAACAGGCGGCACCGATGATGCGTTTAAACAATAAAACTCCCGGTAATAAAAGCAAGCCTGCTTTGCTTTTATTACATGGCTGGGCTTCAAGCAGTCAAATTTGGTCGGGGATTACTGAAAGTCTTGCCGAACATTTTTGTATTTACATGCTTGATTTACCCGGCCATGGTTTTAATGCTGATATACAGTGCGCCACGGTCGATCAGTTTTGTGAATCCTTTCACCATGATGTCGCGCCTCTTTTGCCCGCTGAATATTTTCTTCTTGGTTGGTCTCTTGGCGGTACATTGGCAAGCTTATTGGCTTCGCAGACTAGTCGAGTTAAAGCATTAATTACGGTGGCTAGTAACCCCGTTTTTATAGCAAAAGAACAGTGGGTTGAGGGGATGTCTCCTGCTGTATTTAGCCAGTTCCAACAAGATTTTCATGTCAATGCTCAGTCTGCGTTACAGAGGTTTGTTATGTTGCAAACTCGCGGCTCTGCGACTGCCCGAGCTGACATGCGTTGGATTAAAAGTCACTCCGGCGGGTCGCTATCTGTTCCATCCAGTGTGAGCAGTGCCTTGCAGTGGTTGGCCGAACTTGATGTTTTGAGCTGTTATCGTGACCTGGATATTCCTGTCATGCATTACCTTGGTATGCATGATGCGCTGGTTCCAGCAGCGCTTGCTGGGCAGTTGGCGGATTCTTTTTCGGCACATAAAGTACGGCGTTTTTCTCATTCGGGACATGTGCCGTTTATCAGTGAGCGTTCTTTGTGGCTGAAATGCATTGTTAGTGACCTCCAGTCCATGGTTGAAAAGGAGTCTGATGAGGCGGGGTTATTGAGATCCCGCGCCATAACGGTAGATTCTCATGCGACTAATAGTGCAGAAATTATTGACAAGCGCTCGGTGGCGCGAGCCTTTTCACGAGCAGCTACTGTTTATGATTCAATAGCCCGCTTGCAAAAAAATGTGGGTGAGGGCTTGCTGAAGCTTATTAATTATGGTCAGCGCAGTTCTAGTGTGGGGAATCCCTCCATACTGGATCTTGGCTCCGGCACGGGTTACTTTTCTCGGCAAATAAAGTGTGAGCAAGATAAGAGCTCTGTTATAGAGCTCGATTTTTCGGCTGGTATGCTCGATGAAAGTCGGCGGGTTTCATGCCTGCTTAAATTAATTGAGCCTGCACTTGTGCAAGCTGATTTTGAGCGGCTGCCTTTCAAGGCAAAGTCTTTCGACTTGATTTTTGCCAATTTGTCATTGCAGTGGTGCTCAGATCTTGCAAGCGCAATCCAAGCATTGCATGCGCTTGTTCGTGATAATGGCGTGTTAGCGTTTACAACCGTGCTCGATGGATCGCTGCAGGCATTTCGCAGGGCTGGTGTTGCGCTTGATGATGGGCCCCATGTTAATAATTTTTGCAATGAAGAGCAGTTGCTTCAGTGTGTCCAGCAATCGCTCTTCGGGCTAGTCGAATGGAAAGTGGTAGATCATATTGAAACCTTTGATACGGTGAAAGAAATGTTAGTCAGTGTTAAGGGTATTGGTGCAGGCAATCATAGACGTGATAGATCGCCTGGTTTGATGGGTAGGGATCGCTATAAAAAATTCTGCGAAGCTTTAGAATCAACAAGGAATGCATCAGGTCAACTTGAATTAAATTATCGAATTCTGAGTGTGGTTTTGCACAGAGAAGCTAGGGTGGATTGTTAGAATGTTTGCCGCGAAGGTATTATTTATTACAGGAACTGATACTGATGTGGGAAAAACGGTCGTCGCCTGCGGCCTGCTTAGCGCCCTGAATCAATTGGGCTTCACAACAGCCGCGCTCAAGCCAGTTGCGGCTGGAGCTGAGCGGATAGGCGGTACATTGATAAACTCTGATGCTCAGCACTTGCAGCATTGTGCAAGTGTTAGTTTGCCTTATGAGGTGGTGAATCCCTGCGTATTTCCTGATGCTGTTGCTCCGCATATTGCGGCGAAAAATCGGGGCCAAGTACTTACAGTAGAGAAACTCAAGGAGGCTTCGCAGGGTGCCTTGCGGGCTAATGCTAATTATCTGGTGGTTGAAGGGGCTGGCGGCTGGCTAGTACCATTGAATGAGCAGGAAACACTTGCTGATTTTGCCGCAGCAATTACCGCTGAGGTTATTCTAGTGGTGGGCTTGAAGTTGGGCTGCATTAATCATGCACTGCTAAGTGAGCAGGCAGTTAGAGCTTCTGGACTAAAGGTGGTTGGTTGGGTGGCGAATCATATAAGCCCCGCTATGCCAGAGAGTGCTGCCAATATAGAGGCATTGCGCGTTCATCTTGCTGTACCATTATTGGGTGAAGTGCCGCATATACCCAAGGCTGATAGCACGGCCATAGCGGCTAGCCTTGACCTATCCAGCTTGATCGGTGCCTAAAAAGAGTCTCATGTGACTGTAAAATAAAGGTTTTGCGCGCGCCAGGGCTGACTTGGCTGGTGGCGAAATTTAGGGGTATTTTTGCAGAATAACTAGCCTAATTGCAGAATGTCTGCTTAAATTATAAACACAGGTGTTGTTCTAACGCGCCTTGCTTGCAGCCCAGTTAACCCGCTGGGCCGTCGATAACGATGACAGGGTTATCCATACTGCAAAAGAGCATCGCAATGGGTGGGGGCACAATCAGATTATGGCCGGAATATCATTAACTCAGGTAGGCTCGTCAGGTATCCAGAGTGGCTTGGAGCAGGCTCAGCGCGCTGCGCAAGACATTGCTCGCGTGGGCACTGCCAGCGATCCAACCTCGTCTTTAGCCTCATTGGTCGAATCGAGTGTCGATTTGCTAGAGGCTAAAAATCAAGTGCAGGCTTCTGCCAAGCTGATAAGTGCAGGCGATGAAATACTCGGCACAATCATTGACACAATTGCCTAACCACACAGCTCCTCATCTTTCGTTGTCTCGTTTGGACATATGAACACCACTTCTATTCCTCCTAGCCTAGGCCCTCAATCACAAGGCGTTATCCGTCAGCCCGCTGACTTGGGTATGCCGCGCGAAATAAATGCCACGGCCAATCAATCTAGTGCTGAGACGCGCGAGGTAGATTCTGCTAAGGAGCCTCGTCCCACCAACGCCGCTACTGAGCCCTACACCCCCGAAGAGCAACAAAAGATAACTGAGCTAGCTATGCGGGATCGTGAGGTTCGCGCCCATGAGGCGGCACATGCGAGTGTGGGAGGCATCTATGCAGGTGCGCCCTCCTACAGTTTTGCGAGAGGCCCCGATGGCAAAAATTATGCGGTTAGCGGTGAGGTCAGCATCGATGTGAGCCCCGTTGCTGGTAATCCACAAGCGACCATCGATAAGGCGCAGATCGTGCGTCGTGCGGCCTTGGCACCGGCTCAACCATCGTCACAAGACCGCGCCGTAGCGAGTGCCGCAATCGCCTTGGAGCAATCGGCAAGACAAGAATTACAAATGCAAAATAACTCGCAGGAAGCGTCGCCAGCAAATAGCGAGTCTAAATTAGCGATCTTCACCAATGTTGCACAAGCGCCTCCCTCTGAGCCCGGTAGTGTGGTGAACGAATTGGTATGATATTGTCTCAACGGGTTTGCTGTTTGTAGACTTCCATTTTTCTCTCGAGCCATTGCCAATCAGCCACATAAGCTTTATCGGCGTTAAATGCGTATACAAACCTAGTTACGTGGCCGTGCATTGCTGGCGTGTTCTTTTTAAAAGGTTTATTAGTAACCGGCATAATGCGTGTCGAAAATATTTTCAGGAATGATTTCTATGTCGAGCAATAAACTCTTAGCGCCTCAAGATGGCGTGCGCGAAAATACACAGACAGTAAATAATAAAGAGGCTGCAGCTCAGTTATCGGAAGACGATCTCGAGCGTGTGGCTCAATATCTTGACTCACCTATACATCGCATAGAGCGAAAACCATTTCGGCCATGGGTGATGATGGCTAGCCTGGTGGGCGTGGTGACTTTGCTGAGTTTTTTAAGCTTAGCTATTTCTCGTTGGGTACTGCCATAAGCCGAAATTTTTTTCAGCTAGTAACTAGTGCTCAAAAGCAAGGCCAATGGAGGAGGGTGTGGCGTAAACCACTTTCATTGCATAGATGTCAAAGCTCCTATCCGAACCATTGCTCACTACGCCGTCAAGTTGTAGTTTAACCCGCGCACCGCTTTTGGGTAGTGCAACGTTATCTTTGGCTTGCGTGGTAATAGACACGCCGCCCTCAGAAATATTAAACGTGCGCGCTAGCGCAATGGGTTGTCCGGGCATGCACAGCGCTGCGCGTAAACCCACGTTCACGCGCGGGTAGGCTCGTTCATTACCGTTTGCTTTATGTTCTGCATTATTCATAAGTATCAACCCTTTGTAATTGAGCTGCGAGAGGCAGCCGATCTCTCCACGCCATTTCGTTTAAGTTATAAAAATTCAATTTCACAAAAAAGAGCTTCTCAAAGGGACTCAGAGCAAAAAGTATGCCTAACGCAAATTTTGCAGGTTTCTGTAACGTTTCTGTCTATCAATTAATCAGTTCTGTTATTTAACGTACAGAGGATATGGACTTTCCTGAACTATCGAAAGCGTAAGGCCTTAACGTGGTCGGAAGGTCAGCTTTTTTATGGGTTAATTATTGGTAGCTTGCTAGGTAGATGATTGCTTAATAAGCACACGGTGACGAATTTTTGACGCGACTTTATGTGAAGTAAGCACACACCATTGAGGTTATTCGGTGACGAATTAATTGCTATAAATATTCACCACCTCGATTGCTGTGTTTTAAACAATTTCTTGGTTAAATCATGCAAAATAGAAGTGGAAGGATCGTTATTACGGCGAAGCTTAATGCAGTGTTGTATAGGTCGAGCGCGTCCCCAGTTCTTTATCAAGCAGTATTATCTTGGAGCGACTATGAATAAAATATATTTTACAGCGGCTGTTGTGGCGGTAGCCTTAGCGCAGCCATCAATTAGTGTGGCTGAAGACAGTGGCTTTATGGTTACACCCAGCATTGGCTTTTTTGATTATGAAGACGATCGCATCGAGGCCCCTGTAATTACTGGGGAGTTAGATGATGATCTTTTTGGATCACTCGGCCTTGGGTACCGCTTTGCTAACCCGTGGGCAGTTGAGTTGGTTTATAAGTATGGCGAGACAGAAACGAAAACCACCTCAGTTGACGTGAAGTACCAAGGCGTCCATTTAGATGGACTTTATCATTTTGATAATGACAGTAAACTAACGCCTTATTTGGCTTTCGGTGCGGGCTATGCCGAGCTAGAAAGCGATGCGAATTCAAAAGATGTTGACGAGACCAACTTGAATGCAGGTGGGGGCGTTAAGTTCGCATTGAATGATTTGCTGTCATTGCGGGCAGACTTGCGTGCTTTTAGAGATTTCGACGAGAAAAATATCGACGTTGCTGCATCGCTGGGTTTGCAATTTTTGTTTGGTGGTGAGAAGCCAGCAGTAGCGGCAGTTGACGGCGATGCTGACGGTGACGGCATAAAAGATAGTATGGATCAATGCCCCAATACTGCCAGCGGTATTCAGGTGGACAACAATGGCTGCGCGCTTGATTCAGATGGTGATGGCGTAGCTAATCATCAAGACAGCTGCCCCGATTCAGAAGCAGGAGCTCTTGTGAAAGCTGATGGCTGCTATCAAATGTTGACGGCCACAAAAGAAATTGAATTAGAGGTTAATTTTGCTAATAACTCAGCTGAAGTTACGCCGGCTTATTACGCGGCCATTCAGAAAGCGGCTGATTTCATTAAACAATATCCTGCAAGCCAAATTGTTATTGAAGGCCATAGCGATGATCGTGGTGCGGCCAGTTACAATCAGTCACTTTCAGAGCGGCGGGCTAATAGCGTTGCGCAGGTATTGATTACACAGTTCAATATCTCAGCCGATCGAATATCTTCAGTAGGGTATGGCGAAGAAAAGCCAATCGCCGACAATACAGCAGCGGCAGGACGTGCAGCGAACCGACGAGTAATGGCAGTTATTTCTGCTTCTGTTGAAATGCGGGCGAAAAAATAATAAGCAGGAATTTCAGTCAGATGGCTTTAAGTCAGAGTGCTAGACATGAAAAATTAGCGAGCCGGCAGCTTCCGGCCGCTAATTTTTCATTTAATTTATTTTTAATAACGGTGTGAAAAATGAATGTGAATGACTTTGACTTTCAAAAATACGTCGATTTAGCTATTCCTTATGGCATTAAAATTGTACTTGCATTGGTTATTTTTGTTGTCGGTTTGTCCGTAATTAAAATTTTGTCGGGTATGCTGAAGCGAACAATGACTGCGCGAAATGTTGATCCAACCATTGAAAAGTTTGTGGGAAGTATTGCTTATTACTTGATGTTTGCCTTTGTGGTTATTGCCTCATTAGGTCAGCTGGGTGTGCAAACGGCTTCGGTCATTGCCATTTTAGGTGCGGCGGGTTTGGCAGTGGGTTTAGCACTGCAGGGCACCCTATCTAATTTTGCAGCGGGCGTGATGATGATATTACTGCGGCCTATTAAAGTGGGTGATTATATTGAGGTTGCAGGTGTTGGCGGGTCGGTGGCTGAAGTAGCTATTTTTGCAACCACATTACTTACCCCCGATAACAAAACTATTGTGATTGCCAATTCCCAGGTCATGGGCGATACCATCGTAAATTACTCTACTCAGCCGCAGCGACGTATTGATCTAGTGATTGGCGTTGGTTATGGAGCAAGCCTTGAGCAAGTTAAAAAAGAGCTGCAGCTGATCGCCGATGCCGATCAGCGTATTTTGCATGACAAAGGCGTGACGATTGGCGTTGTAGAACTTGCCGACTCGTCAGTAAATCTTGTGTTTCGCACTTGGGTTAATACTGCAGACTACTGGGGTGTAAGGTTCGATTTAACTGAGCGTATTAAAAATCGCTTTGACGAAGTGGGTATTGAAATACCATTTCCGCAAATGGCTGTTCATACTCGTGCTTTAATGCCATAGGCTATTGAGGTGGCTCAAGCGATTGCAGCAGCGGCTTTCATGCTAAACCCTTACTGTTATAGTCTTATTATTGAAGTTATTTTTTATTTAAAAATTTAATGAAAATAAACGTTAACTGGAGAAAAACTGAATGTACAAAAAACTATTAATTTCAAGTTGTGTATTAGCGGCTATGCAGGTGAGTGCCGAGCCCATTAAAGGTGAAGCTGAGTTGGGTTTGGTTATGACTACCGGTAATTCAGCAACCGAAAATCTCAATACTAAACTCAAGTTAACCAAGACTTCTGGCGAATGGTTGCACGAGGCTAATGTAGGCGCTTTGAGTAGCTCTAATGAAGATCAAACTACTGGTGAAGATGAAACCACAGCAGAAAAATACTTCATCAATTACAAAGCCGATCGCACGCTCGATGAGCATAGCTATTTGTATGGTATTACAACTTACGAAGATGATCGTTTTAGTGGCTTTGAGTATCAGGCCACGGCGGGTGTAGGTTATGGTTATAAAGTGATTGCGGAAGAAGATAAAACATTGTCTGTTGAAGTGGGCCCGGGCTATCGCATCAATAGCATTGAAGGTGCCTCTAACGAAAATGAAGTGACTCTGCGCGTAGGTGAGAAGTTCAGTTGGAAATTCAGCGAAAATGCTGAGCTGAATCAATATCTCACTGTTGAAGGTGGCGAAGACAATACTATTAGTAATTTAGGCGTGGGTATTAAGTCTATGCTCAATGGAACCTTGTCATTGAGAGTGGGTGTTGATGTTAAGCATACGGAAAACCCTGTCGGTGATAAAGATGACATTGACACAGAAACTTATGCAACCATCGGTTATAACTTCTAAATAGTTAAAGGGTATTAGCAAAAACGCCGCTTAGTTGCGGCGTTTTTTTTGGCGGCATGTTAGATGCCAATAATATAAAATATAAATTGCTGCGGTTTTATATTTTTAGCCACTCGGGTACGGGTAAGCCTTTGTTCTCAAGAAAAACCGGGTTGAATAATTTACTTTGGTAGCGAGTACCATAATCACAAAGTATGGTCACAATGGTGTGCCCCGGCCCTAGTTCTTTAGCAAGTGCTACGGCTCCAGCCATATTGATACCTGCTGAACCGCCAACGCAAATGCCTTCGTGCGCTAATAAATTAAATATAAGCGGTAACGCGTCGCGATCGTCAATTTGGCAGGCAAAGTCGACTACGGCATCGGCTAGGTTGGGAGTGATGTGGCTAATACCAATGCCCTCGGCGATTGAATTGCCTTCTGATTTTAACTGCCCGTGTTGATAGTGATTGTATAGCGCCGAACCCATAGGGTCGGCTAAACCAATTTGTATATTAGGATTATATTCTTTAAGGCGCTGTGAAACGCCACCTAAGGTGCCGCCGGTGCCCACGGCGCAAATAAAACCATCTACCTTGCCATCCGTTTGCTGCCAGATCTCAGCCCCTGTGGTTTCGTAATGAATTTGGCGGTTAGCAGTGTTGCCAAACTGATTGGCCCACATTGCGCCGTTGGGCAGTTTTTTATTGAGCTCAGTAGCCAGGCGTTGGGCTGTATGCGTGTAGTGTTTTGCATCGTCATAAGAGGTAGCTTGTACCAAATGTAAATCGGCGCCAAACAGCTCAAGGGAGTCTATTTTCTCTTTGCTTTGCGTCATCGGCATTACCACAACGCTTTTGTAGCCAAGGGCATTGGCTAGCAGTGTGAGGCCTATGCCCGTGTTGCCGGCAGTGCCTTCAACAATAGTGCCGCCGGGTTGCAGTGCTCCGGAGCGCTCGGCATCACGAATAATGCCCAGCGCTGTGCGATCTTTGACTGAACTGCCGGGATTTAAAAATTCGGCTTTGCCGTATATGTTGCAGCCGGTTAATTCTGAAATCTGCTGCAGCTTAATCAGTGGCGTGTTGCCTATAAGTTGAGTTATGTCTTTGTTGTAGTCCAATATAAATTACCAGTTGAAGGAGAGGGTCGTTGAGGCACTGCGCTGTATGAGTTTATAAGTGTAAGCTATCTGCTTCTATCAAAACTACCGATTTGAGTTTCGTTTGTGGAGTTAGAGCAGCTAGTCCTATTAGCCCTGATAGATTGATAGAGACTTTAGGCGTGTCAGCATAGGAATAGTGGGAAGGAGAGTAAATTTATAGAAAAAAAAACGGCACCTATTGGGCGCCGTTTTTTTTTATACAGTTAACTAGGCATGCTGAGTTTTTCTAACTCGCTTGAAAAAGCCCAAACCCATCAATGCTGAAAGCATGAGTGGAAGTGCTGCAGGAACAGGTACTGCATTAGCAGCGATAGATGGGACTGCCAACACGGCGTCCGCAATCAACTGCTGGCCAGCTGCGGTAGGGTGCAGATCATCGTAGAACAAGTAGTCGTCTGGATTGGCACATTCAGTCACGTTGTCGGCGGCTAAGCAGCGGTCTGTCACATTAGTGAGCCCGTAGGACGCAGGGTTTGCTACGATGGCGTTTGTCAATGAGAAAGCATCGAGCAGTATGATGTCGGCTGTCCCAGTTACTCCTGCCACGGCGCCCGCTAAAATGCTATTAAAGGTAGTAGTGAAGCTTGTAGCGCCCGCCACTGCCGCTGAGCCTGCAGCTGTAACACCAGGAACCAAGCCCAAGTTGGGCAGGTTATTGATCAGGATGTTTTGTGCGCCAGCATCAACAAGTGCTTGGGCAATAGTTCCAACCGTCGTTGCTGCAGTGCCGAAGTTGGCTAAGGGGTCACCGGCAAGCACGCCATTGATGTCATTACCACCAGTCCAAATCGTATACAGCGCGTTTGGGTCGGCTACATTACTTGTGCTTGCTAAATAGCCGTTGACTTGATCTTGCGTGGTGGGTACAAGACCGCCGCCGCCGGTGAAGGTTCGAGCGCCACCGTAGGCGTAGTTTGTTCCGCCGGAGAGGGAAGCCGCTGAAGTAACGCCTAGGGCCGATGCTACTCGTGCAGTCCATACATCACCGTTTGAAAATTGTCCATTATCGTAAGGTGCTGCCGGGGATGCCCCGCTTGTTGCTAAAAATACATTGCCTCTGTCCGAAAGGCTATCACCAAAAGAAATTAATTGAGAGTATGCCGCGTTAGTTAGGTTTGATAACGACGCGGACATTAGCACCACACATGGGATACTGATGCGAGATAAGATATTCATAATATGCCTCCAGGCTTAAAATATTTTTCAAAGTTATTGTATTTGTTGCACCTAATCTGCAAGAGAATGACATTCACTACCAGACTATTTTCAAATGAGCTACATGTCAGGGGAGAAATCTAGCTTTCACTTTAGGCGTATCTAATTCTTAGGTTTGCCAGTTTGCGCTGCCCGTAGCCAGTGCATTTCCTGTTTTTTATTACCTGACCGCATTTCCAATGGTCAAGACATAACCAACTTAATACTTCTCTAAGCTCAGGTCAAGTGCTTTCATGCTCATATAGGGTGCCGCTGGGTGTATATTTACAGTATAAGCAAAGATGTCATCTCAATGAATATATAAAAAACAATGAGTTATGTTTGTATGTTGTTTTTTATAAATTTGTACTTTAAGTCAATATTCTGCTTCATTGTCACGAAAACCAGTAATATCCTGGCTATTTATCTGGCAGAGAGTTTGTTGTGTACTTGGCTTCTTTCAAGAAAAGAAGCTAGTTACATGCTTTATGGCGATAGCAGTCGACTAAGTGGTCATTAACCATGCCAACCGCCTGCATATAAGCGTAACAAATGGTACTGCCAAAAAATTTGAAGCCGCGTTTTCGCATAGCTTCGCTAATAATGTCGGACAGGGGAGTGCTAGCCGGGATCTGCTCATGGCGTTGCCATTGGTTTTGAATAGGCACACCGCTCACAAAGCTCCACAAAAATTGGCTTAGCGAGCCTTCGTCGTCGCATAGCTTAAGATAGCAGCGGGCGTTGTTAACGGCCGCGCGAATTTTTAGCTCGTTGCGTACAATGCCTGCATCGGCTTTAAGGGCTAATATTTTTTTTTCAGAGTAGCTGGCTATTTTATTGGCATCAAAGCCATCAAAAGCGCTGCGATAGTTTTCGCGTTTCTTTAATATGGTGATCCAGCTCAAGCCAGCCTGCGCTCCTTCTAGCAACAAAAATTCAAACAAGGTTGCATCATCATAGGTAGGTACTCCCCACTCTTGGTCATGATATTGTTGGTAAAGTGGGTCGTTACCGCACCAGGGGCAGCGTTGCGGTGAGGCGTGCATTTGATTTGTTCGATGAGTTGCCAAGTTTTTGTCTCAAGAGATTTCGGAGTTGACTATGTTTGTTTTAGATTCGCGTTTACAAAAAGACACGCACCCTGTTGCTAATTTGCCTCTTTGCGAGCTGCTATTGATGAACGATAGCCAATACCCTTGGTTAATTTTAGTTCCTAGGCGGGTCAATTTGCGAGAGCTGGTCGATCTTGATGAGCACGACCAACTGCAACTAACCCGTGAGTCTAATGTTGTTGCGCAATTGTTACTGGAGCAAGTGGGTGCCGACAAGTTAAATATAGCGGCGCTGGGTAATATAGTGGCGCAGTTGCATGTGCATCATATTGCACGCTTCGCCCATGACCCTGTTTGGCCTGCGCCGGTTTGGGGGGCGCTTGAGCCTGTAGCTTACACACCCAATGCGCTGGCAGAGCGGCAAACGCTGCTTTGCGAGGGCTTGCATCGGCTAGCACCGCATTGGCGTCAATAAATCAGCGGCTAATAACCCCATTGGGTTGGTAATTTCGCATAGGCCAGGGCGCTTTCAGTGCAGGTACTAGCCGCCAGTCATATTCATGAAGCGGACGATATCGGGCTGGCTATTTAAATCAAAATAGTGCCGCTCGGGCTTGAGCAATAGGCCTTGTTTAATGGCTGTAGTTAGCGCTTGTTTATCGGCTGCTTGATCGCGAAGTATGGTGCGTAAATCAACAGAGTGCTCGTTGCCAAGGCACATCAATAAGCGGCCCTCAACGGTGACGCGTACGCGATTACAGTCACTGCAAAAATTGTGACTGTGCGGTGAAATAAACCCCACATGGCTATTACTGTTGTCTACCTTGAAGTAGCGCGAGGGGCCGCTGGTGGTTTTTTTACTTGGTAATAGTTTATGCCGCTGCTCAATGCACTGGCGTACTTCATCGCTCGAACAATAGGTTTGCGCGCGATCATGTTCGTTAATTTCGCCCAGTGGCATCTCTTCAATAAAGGCAATATCAATCTCCCTTGCAATGGCAAAATTGACCAAGTCGAGAATTTCCTCATCGTTGCGCTGCTTCATGATGACGCTATTGAGTTTTATTTGTTTAAACCCTGCTGCGCGTGCAGCATCAATGCCTTCAATCACTTGCTCTAAATTACCTGTGCGGGTGATCTGCTTAAATTTGAGAGGATCTAATGAATCGAGGCTGATATTGATTCTTTGCACGCCCAACCGGGCGAGCTCCGAGGCATATTTGCTTAGTTGTGAGCCATTGGTGGTCAACGTCAGTTCCTGTAGTCCTTCCAGCGCACCTAATTTTTCAATGAGCCACAGTATGTTGTTACGTATGAGTGGCTCACCGCCGGTCAGGCGCAGCGTGTTAATGCCCGCATTTACTAAGCCTTGAGCAATGGCATAAATCTCTTCTAACGAAAGGATTTCACTGCGCGGTAAAAATTCCATGTCTTCTGCCATGCAATAGACACAGCGAAAGTCACAGCGGTCGGTGACCGATAGGCGCGCGTAGTTGATATGCCGTCCAAATGTATCGGTTAGCCTAGGTGCAGGTAGGTCTGTGACAACTGTTGTAGGCACTCTTTAATCCGTTGCTGTTAATAGATGCTTCGCGAGCACTTTACCACGTGCAGCGCGTTATCGGCGCGGTGTTTAAAAAAGCGCTTGATGCTCGCCATTGGCTTCGCTTTAATGGCTTTGGTTGCGATCACCTTCTGTGGAGAATAAAAATGCGAATTTTTTTAGGTATGCTGGCTGCTATAGGGCTGTGTGCCTGCTCCGATGTACTTAACACCGTCCATACCGAGCAAGACTGTGAGCCGCAGGGCGATTTGCGCGTTGTTTGTGGTATTCAGGCTCCGGAAGACCTTGCGGCATTGCCCGATCATTCAGGTTTATTAATTAGTGAGTATGGTCATCAAGGCATTATGGGGGGGCGTTTGTCGCTCTACGATATAGCCACTGGGAGTACACGCATTTTATACGATCTTGCTAGCATCAACGATTTACGTTTGGGGCAGAATCTCTGGGGCGACGACCATTGTGCAGAGCCCGAAGTATTTTCTCCCCATGGTTTTGATTTATCACAGCGTCCTAGTGGGCGCTGGCAGTTGTTGGTCGTTAATCATGGCGGGCGTGACACTATTGAGATGTTTGAGCTGATGAAAAACCAGCCAAGCGGCTGGGCACTTGAGTGGCGAGGTTGTGTCATGGCTGATGGCAATAGTGTGCTTAATGATGTTGCAGCCACCGATAATGGTTTTGTTGCTAGCGAAATGGTGCAGGTTGATTCTTTTTTTAACGGTGGGCTGGATTATATCTTAGGTCGGCAAAATGGTCGGTTATGGCGCTGGACACTGCAGTCGGGTTTGCAGACGGTGCCAGATTTACAGGGCGTGGGCTTTAATGGCGTGGTTAGCGATAATCAGAATAAGCGTTTTTATGTTAATGCCTATGGTGAAAACAAAATAAAAATATTTGACCGCATTAAAAAATTAACAACAGGCGAAGTGGCCATTGAAAAAGCTGATAACACTAACTGGGATTCTACCCGTGATGGGTTTTTACTGGTGGCTTCTCATCAGGCTAATTTATTGCAAATGGCCTGGTGTGTTAGTCACGGTGAAGTCAACTGTAATGTTCCGTTTAGTATATACGAGGTGAATATCGATACATTGCAGAAAAAAGAAATATTTCATAGCGACGGGGAATATTTTGGCGGTGGTACCGCGGCTATTCATATTAACCACCAACTCTTTATTGGCTCATTTGCCGGCAACCGCTTACTTATTGCACCCATC
>Ga0213865_10000069_pt1 | contig 61076 bp, 84 predicted proteins | sample PICome_6_FD_160100 | JGI IMG/M metagenome (GOLD analysis project Ga0213865, IMG submission 160100) | Coastal seawater microbial communities near Pivers Island, North Carolina, United States - PICO282 | ecosystem: Environmental > Aquatic > Marine > Coastal | place: USA: North Carolina...
TGGTATTCAAATTGAAAACTTTAATCAGCACGGCTTAGACGTAGGTAAATCGCAGGGGACTTGTCCCCTGTGTTCTTCTTCTAGAAAACCTGAAAATAGAAAAGCAAAATGTGCTAGCTATGATTGGGAACGTGGTCTCGGCACTTGCCATAACTGTGATAAATCTTTTCAATTACATACATTTAAACGTAAAGGTAAAGCTGAGCGTGATTATGTTGTACCTACTCCTACTACTGTAGGTAATCTTGATAATAAAGTTGTAGACTGGTTTAAGTCAAGAAGTATATCTGAACAAACATTAAAAGATGTTAAGGTAAGTGTTGGTAAAGAGTTTATGCCACAGACCGGTAAAACCGAGAATACTATCCAGTTTAATTATTTAGTTGGCGGTCAGTTAACTAATATTAAATATAGAGATGGTCGTAAAAACTTTAAGCTATATAAAGGAGCTGAAAAAGTATTTTACAATATAGACAGTATTGTTGGCCATGATACTTGTGTTATAGTTGAAGGCGAGATGGATGTACTTGCTATACACGAATCAGGTTATACTCCTGTTATATCTGTACCAAATGGCGCTACATTAAACACAAACAACCTAGATTATCTAGATAACTGCATTGATTACTTTGAAGATAAGAAAAAGATAATCATAGCAGTCGATGATGATCCACCAGGTTTAGCTTTACAAGCAGAGCTTATACGTAGGCTTGGAGCTGAGGTTTGTTTTATAGCTACATTTGATGATTGCAAAGACGCAAATGAATATTTAGTTAAACACGGTACTAAGGAGCTAATGTCACGTATTGATATAGCACATCCTGTACCATTAGAAAATGTAACAACATTTAGAGACATTGAAGACGAAGTTACAGACTTTGTTCGTAATGGTTTTAAACGTGGTTTTCAAATAGGTTTACACAATTTTGATAATATATTTTCTACGTATACTAAACAATTTATAACTGTAACAGGTGTACCTAGTTCAGGTAAGTCAGATTTTGTAGATCAAATGTGTGTAGGTTATAATAAAGAGTATGGTTGGAAAACTGCTTTTGCGTCTCCTGAAAATGCTCCTACATATTTGCATGCACACAAGTTAATGCGTAAAGTATGGGGTGATATGCCTAATAAAGGTGATATTGGCGGTGATAAATGGAATCAAGTAGCTAATCATGTTAATGATAACTTTTTCTTTATTGATATGGAACGTTATACATTAGAATCAGTATTACGTAAAGGAGCTGAGCTAGTTAAACGTAAAGGTATTAAGTGCCTTGTTATTGATCCATATAATAAAGTTAGAGACACTGAGTGCCAAACAGAGGACGTTAACCGTTACACAATGGAATATTTAACTAAGATTGAAACTTTTGCAAAAAAGTATGATGTGTTAGTTTTCATTGTAGCACACCCAACAAAGATGTATAAAGGCCAAGATGGTAAAATCGAAGAGCCAACAATGTATAATATAAAAGGCGGTGGCGAATGGTATGATGCTAGTTATCACGGTTTATTAGTTCATAGAGATTATGAAGCTAAAACAACTAAAGTTAAAGTACTTAAAGTTAAGTTCCAAAACTTAGGTGAAAACGGTGCTGAAGCTCATTTTACTTGGGAACCTAGATCAGGTTGCTTTGTACCACATGAAATGCCAGGCCTTGAAGAACAAATGCCTTGGGAATAAAAACTGTAAAGTTAGAAGAATATAAACGTACAGAAGAAGATAAAAAAGCTTATTCATGGTGTATAAATCATGGAGTTAAAATAGGTATGCTAGCAGCAGGACCTGGCTTTGATAATGCTACTTGGAAAATACGTATTGTAGCTAATAATAAAGAAATGATTAGCCCAGGAGAATATAGAAAACACGAAATACTACCTAAACTATTTGAAATGTATAGGTATTATTATAATAAACGTAAATGATAGAATATAAATTTAAAACAGCAAGTGAAGTCTTTGACTTTTATTACGGAGTAATACCTAATGAAGGTGTTAGATTTGGTAACACTAAAGCTATGTTTAATCAAGGTTTTACAATTGAAAGACCTTGGAAAAGAAATATAGAAAATGAAGCTAGAGGTTTTAATCTTGAATATGCCGAAGCTGAATGGCAGTGGTATTTATCAGGTGATAGATCAACAGCTAAGCTTGGCGAAATATATGGCAAGATACCTCAAATATGGCAACATATGTCTGATGGCAATGGTAATGTTAATTCTAATTATGGTTATCAATGGGAAAGAGGTTATCAATTAGATAAAGTAGTAGCACAACTAAAAGCAGATCCATATACTAGACAAGCTGCAATATCTATTTATGATGGTAAAGAAATATCTAAATATAAATATGATACACCTTGTACATATGCTGTACAGTTTACAGTTGTAGATAATAAACTAAATATGTGCGTTACAATGCGTTCTAACGATCTTTGGTTTGGTTTCTGTAATGATCAATATCAATTCAGTAAACTGCAAGAGATGGTCTCTAAACGCACAGGATACGATATGGGTAGTTATTATCATTTTGCTCATAACCTACATATTTATGATGATCAACTACCTGAACGAAACACACTTACAGAAAGGGCTAGAATTTATGGATAAAATAAATTATTATTTATACCATATACCGGGTAAAAAAATAGGTGTTACACGTGATCTTATATCTAGAGTCGTAGACCAACAAGGTTATGACTTAGACGAAGTAGAAGTTCTAGAACAAAGTACAGATATAGATTATATATCCGACCGCGAGTTAGAACTTCAATTATCTTACGGCTATAGGGTTGACAGACAAAAATACAAAGATTTATATATAAACCAAATAAAAAACCAAACAATGCATATAAACGCAACCGAACAAACCTCAACTTTTCCAGTACCTGTATCTAAACTAAAAGGTAGGTTAATGGATGAAATGGGTAAAACATGGTTAACATCTCATGGTAAGTTTGAGATTAACATGGACACTATTAAATGGATAATGGAAAATGTAACAACATCACAGTATACTACTGAAAGATGTTATATATATAATAAAGCATTTGCTAAATACTTTAAAACTCCTAAGTTTCCATTTGGTGAAGATGCTTATCAAGCTTATTATGACACTTTAAACAAAAGAGCTACACTAAATGGATCTATGAAGTATATGAATACTGATAACAGATTCCAGCTTATAAGAGACTGGGCAGGTGAAAGAGGATTATATACCAAAGGCGATACTAAAACACAGTTTTGTAAATTAATGGAAGAAGCTGGTGAATTAGGTAGAGCTGTACTTAAAAATGATAAAGAAGAGTTTGTAGACGCTATTGGCGATATGGTGGTTGTATTAACCAATATGGCTCATCTTGGTGGTACAACAATTGAAGAGTGTATCGATGCTGCATACAAAGTTATAGCTAAAAGAACTGGTAAAATGGTTAACGGAACATTTGTTAAAGATGAAGAGTAAAACTATATTATTCAGAGATCCTGTTGTAGAAAGAGTCTGCGATAAGTTCGTTACAAGATCAGACGTAGGTTACGCTAAATATGGCAGAACTCTACATGATGAAAGAACTGGCGGTCATAAAGATTTAGCTGGTTATTTAAATGATGTACAAGAAGAGTTAATGGATGCAATACTTTACATACAAGCAGCTAAAGAAGAACTAAATGATAATACAGTTACTAAAGCTATAGCTGAAGTTAATAAAGCTTCATTTAGACCACCTCATCCTTCTGATGCATCATCTGCACAACTAGACTGGGAAGATGCCATCTCACCTGTATAAGAAACGCGGTCCTGTTAGATCTAAGAAGGTCAAGCATGATGGTATTACTTTTCAATCAGGTCTTGAAAAATATATGTACATAGCTTTAAAACAAGCTAATATAAAAGCTAAATATGAGGGACAAACTTACGAACTTGTCCCTTCTTTTAACTTTAAAAACAAATGTTATGAAAGACAAGCAAACTCAAAAGGTGAATACAAAGATAGAGGTAATAAAAAAATACGTGGAATACGTTATACGCCTGACTTTATTGGAGATGACTTTATTATTGAATGTAAAGGAAGACCTAATGAATCTTTTCCAATACGTTGGAAATTATTTAAACAATATATTGGTTATAAAATGCCGAAGTATTCCTTATATAAACCACAAAATCAAAAAGAATGCGACGAAACCGTGAACTTAATTCTTGGGAGAAAAAAGATTTAGCAAGAAGAAAATATGCTGAACGTCAATTACAGAAGTTCATTGATTGGAGTATTGAAGCTAAAGGTTATTTAAAATATAAAGAATTAATAGAATATGAAAGAAAGTACTCTGCTGGAAATGCAGAATAAAATAAAATCGTTAACAAATGTTGTACAACAAATGATAAACGAAATAACACATCTTAGAGAGTTGAGTATAGGAACTTTAGAAACTATAAAACTTATGCCAGACTATAAAGATGCCATTGAAGCTTTAAAAAAGCAGATGGAAGACAATGTAAAAGAAAAACAAAAAGCAGAAAAAAATGGAGCTATCAAACAAGATACTAAGTGATATTACTGTTTATATGAAGTATGCTAAGTACATACCTGAATTAAACAGAAGAGAGACATGGGAAGAACTAGTTACTAGAAATAAGAACATGCATATTAAAAAATATCCTAAACTTGTTGATGACATTGAAGCTGCTTATAAATTTGTATATGAAAAAAAGGTTTTACCAAGTATGCGATCGTTACAATTTGGGGGCAAGCCAATTGAGATCTCGCCTAATCGAGTCTATAATTGTGCTTATTTACCTATTGATAATGTTGCAAGTTTTCATGAAATAATGTTTTTATTACTAGGTGGAACTGGTGTAGGTTATTCTGTTCAACGACATCACGTTGATAAATTACCTGCAATTAACCAGCCATATAGTAAAAGAACTAGAAGACACTTGATAGGAGATAGTATAGAAGGCTGGGCTGATGCAATTAAAGTAATAATTAAATCATTTATGGGCTCTAAGAGATCATCTAAGGTAATATTTGATTATTCTGATATTAGACCAAAGGGAGCTCAATTAGTTACATCTGGAGGTAAAGCACCAGGGCCACAGCCACTAAAAGAATGTATTGTAAAAGTACAAGGAATACTACAAGACGTAGAAGACGGGGAAAAGTTAACTACGCTGCAAGCTCATGATATTGTTTGTCATATTGCCGATGCTGTATTAGCAGGAGGTATAAGACGAGCAGCTTTGATAAGCTTGTTTTCTGCAGATGACGAAGCAATGATAGGTTGTAAGTCAGGACACTGGTGGGAAGAAGCACCTCAACGAGGTCGTGCCAATAATTCAGCTGTACTTATGAGACATAAAATACATAAAGGATTTTTTATGGATCTTTGGAAACGTATTGAGTTATCAGGCGCAGGTGAACCAGGTATTTATTTTAACAATGATAAAGACTGGGGAACAAACCCATGCTGTGAAATAGCTTTACGACCATATCAGTTTTGTAACTTATGTGAAGTAAATGCTAGTGATATAATAGATCAAATTGATTTTAACGATAGATGTAGAGCTGCTGCTTTTATAGGAACATTACAAGCAGGTTATACTGATTTTCATTATTTAAGAGATGTATGGAAAGATACGACAGAGAAGGACGCCCTTATAGGTGTATCAATGACAGGAATAGGCTCTGCCGCTGTGCTGCAGTTGGATATGACGGAAGCTGCAGATATAGTAGTAAGTCAAAACAAAAAGGTAGCAAAGCAAATAGGGATTAAACCAGCCGCAAGATGTACGACCGTGAAGCCTGCTGGGACGACATCTCTGGCATTAGGAACATCATCTGGTATTCATGCATGGCATAACGATTATTATGTGCGTAGAGTTAGAGTTGGTAAAAATGAAAGTATGTATAAATACTTAGTTGATAACCACCCTGATTTAATTGAAGATGAATACTTTAGACCTCATGATACAGCTGTAATTAGTATACCACAAAAAGCTCCTGCTAACGCTATACTAAGAACTGAATCACCATTTGATCTATTAGAACGTATAAAGAAAGTTGCTACTGAATGGGTAAGACCAGGTCATAAGCGTGGTAGTAATACTCACAATGTTTCAGCAACTGTTAGTTTAAAACAAGATGAATGGCCTAAAGCAGGTAAGTGGATGTGGGACAATAGAGATTATTATAATGGGTTATCTGTCCTACCTTATGATGGTGGTACTTATACTCAAGCACCATTTGAAGATATAGATAAATCTAAATATGAAACTATGATGAAGAGCTTAAATGATGTTAATCTTACAGATATAGTAGAAGTTGAAGATGAAACTGATTTAGCTGGTGAGTTAGCTTGTGCAGGAGGCGCGTGTGAAATAACATGAAACGATTAGCTATAATAGGAGGTATTGGCATGATGACTTTTGCTGGTACTAATATGATCTGGCACGGGCAAAAATTAAATCAACAAAACTTGCTTAACCCAAATACACTTGCGTTGGCAAGCGGCGCTTTTATAGTGTCGATAGGTATAACTATTAAAATATAAGTTATGTGTGACGGATGTCCGGGCGGAATTTGCCCATGGTGTTAAAATAAAAAGGGGAGGTCATTACGACTTCCCCTTTTTTGGTTACAGGAACTTTGGGTATGGTGCCCAGTTTTTTTATGTTCCGTAATTAGTTCCAGATTCTTTATTAGCATTAGATTCCCAAGGTGCATTTTTCTTACCTTGCCACTTAGCTTTACTATATTTTTTACCATGCCAATAAAAGTTTTTATCATCCCAAGCTAATGCTCCTGATTTAACATCATCAACGTGTCCTAATTCATGTTTTATAACAGGTGCTACATGTTCATTAGGTATATCTTTACTTAATGTTATGTTTCCAGAGCTAGTAGTTCTTCCTAATACATTAGCATCATCTTCGATATGACTAACAGATGTGTTCATTATTTTTAAGTCGAAAGGTATTTTTAATTTAAAAGCCATATTACCATTTTACTTTATTAGCCCAATAAGCTGCACTAAAAACTCCTTTAGCTATATTCTTCGCATGTCTAGCTTGGAATGATTTTTTACGAGCTTTATCTTTTTTAGTCTTAGGTTTTTTACCTGCACCTTTAACACCTACTTGTCCAAACCTAATAATCTTTTCTTTACCATCTTTACAAGCTTTTACAATATGTGATTTACCAGATGGTCCAGATCCATGAGCTTGTTTCTTTGGTTTATTACAAGGCATTTTACTTTTATCTACTCTACCTGCCATTATTTTTTATTTTTACGTGTTCTACTTGACGCTCCACAAGGTTGACCTGTTGCTACGTTAACCCAGTTTTCTTTTTCAAACCAATCTTTTAAAGTAGCTCCTTTTTTACGAGCTCCTTTAACGTTTGATTTACTAGATCTTTTATATTTACCTTTACTTGCTGCAGATTTTTTAGCACTAATTACTTTTTTCTTTTCAGCATCAGACATTGATCTAACTTTACTAGCCGGTAAACATACTTTTGTGGTTCCTCCACCTTTAGTCTTTTTTGCCACGGTTTTATTTTTTCTTAGTCATTTTTTTCAACATATGCTCTATTTTAGCAGCTTGTTGCGCATGCATTTTAGATGCTTTTTTAAGTTGACTAACAACTTCTCTCATTTGTTTAGCTTCCATTACTTTTTATTTTGTTTTTTTATTTGCTTATCAGTTAAAGGTATGTCAGCATCATCTGATGGACGCATCTTTATCGTACCGTTATCACAATAAAACTCTCTTTTTTCTCTAGCGGCTTCTTGTTTGCCACCTGGCTTTTCTAAGTAAGGCTGTTCCCAAGCTTTCCAAGCTGCTTTACATTTATTTTTTGATCTCATGTTTCTTTTTTTACATGTTTATATAATTCATCACCAATTTGTTTACCAAATTCTGAATCTGATTTGTAATGAGCTTTAGCTACATTTCTACTATCAGATATATTTTCTCCTAATGCAGTAAATCTATTTGTATTATTTAAATCGTTTAAGTACTTGGCTATAAACCTGCCTTGAGCTGAGTGACCAGACGGGTATGCAGGTGTTTTCATAGATTTTAATTCAACATCATTTAGTTTTATACCGTAATCTTTTGCTAGCTCTTTTGGTCTTGGTCTATTAAAATGAAACTTTAACTTTTTAATAACATTGTCATAAGCATCTAGTGACATGTCTTTTATAATCTTTTCAGGAAATTTATAATTATTTTTTGTAGCAAAATTACCAAAAACTTTTATCATATCGTCATTATCTTTAACAAATTTAGGATCGTCTTTAATTTTACTCAAATCTTGTATCTCTCTAAAAGTTTCTAAAGAATTATTTTTAGGTGGTTTTTGCATTTTTAACTTCGATAAGTTAAAGTTTTTAAAACTATTTCTTTTTTCCAACTCCCCAGTTTTTAGCACCTCTTTTTCTACACTGAACTAGTTGACCAGAAGCATAAGCGCTAGGCCAAACTTTAACTGCTGCTTTCACTTTGTGATAACAAGCATCTTTTTTTACTTTTTTCTTTGTAGCCATAATTATAATTTTCTACCTTTTTTATCTACTTTAATTTCTTTTACTATAACTCTAGTATTAGGTTTTCTACTTTGTAATTCTTCTAATTGTCTGTTTAACTCTTCTAATTTACCATCAGCTTCTGTTCCATCTTTAATCATAGTAGAAGTTATTTTAATTTCTTCTTTTAATATATCAGTAGTTTCTTCAAGTGTTTCAACTTTTCCTTTAAGCTGCATTATCATTTCTTCATTCCACTCTTCTTTCAACTGATATTCTAAACGTGTAACTTCTACAGGTGGTAACGTCTTCGCTTCTGCTATATCTTCTTGAAGTTTGTAATACATACCCACAAGAGTAGTTGTCAACATTATTATTCCTATAACTGTTTTTAAATCTATTTTAAACTCTGTGCTTTCTGATATTTTCATTGTTTCATTAATTCTAATAGTTTATTAACTCTGTCTTTTTCGTAGCGTAAAGCTCTTATTTCTTTTTTAGTTAGTCCTAGACTATCTAATTTTCTTACTTGTTCTGGTTTATTTAATTTAAAATATGTTATACTATCTTGAGCTCTTGGTGTTAGCTTAGGTGCTTCGGGTTCTTTAAAAGCTGAAACTCTTTTTTTAGATTCTTTATATTGTTTCCTTCTTTGTTTCATTAAGTCTTTGAATTCACTAGCTTCTTTAGTAGATCTTAATTGCCACTCTGGCCAACCTAAAAACATTGCAGCTCTTTTCCAGTATTCATTTTGATCATTCATTGCTCCCTTTAAGTTTTCTGCTTTTTGAAGTAATCTATCTACTGGTACATTAGTAGTTGCTGCTACAACTTTCGCAGCAGCTGAGTATGAAGGATTTTGTATATTAAAATATTCCTCACGTCTAGGATCTTTTAAACTATATTCATAAGTAGTTAATCCTTGTCTAAACTTACTAACTTTTACATCAATAGGTGGAGCAATATCTAAAAGTTTTAAAGCAACATCAGCATACTCAGGTCTTGATCTTTTTGATCTATCATATATTTCTACTCCAAGGTTTTTAACTGTAGAAGCTATAGCTCCACCAATTCCCATACCTCTTAATAAGTTATCAATTAGTGAATTAACAGTGCTTATTCCTTTTTCTTCTAATACTCCATCTTCCTCTTCATCATCGCTAAATAACATTTTAAATAAACCAGTTTGAAGAACTGTAAATATAATGTTTTGTAAAGCTCCATAATAAACTATCTTACTAATATTATCTTTCCAATCGCCTCTATTATTAACTAAATCTAAACTAGCTTTTTTTATTATCCTGTTATACTGCATAGGCGTGTTACCCCAAGCTAATGTTAACTTACCAACAGTGCTAGCTTGCTGCATTGATATTTTACTAGGATCAGATGATTGTTGAGAAGTTTCAGATACCTCTTTGAAATCTTGAAAAGCTTGTTTAGTAGCTTCAGATTCAGACATACCTTCTTTCATTAGCTTTTTAATTCTATTTCTATAGAAAGTAGCACCACCTGAAGCAATAGCAAAGCTATCAGCAAATTGAGTTAATACAAAACCTTTACTTAATAAAGTAGCTATTACAGCTTTAGCTTTATTTTTAGAAGTTTTAGCAGCTTCTGCTATTTCATTTTCACTAACATTTATCTTTAGACCATTACGTCTATCAACTAAATAATCTGAATTCATCAATGTCATAAAATCTTTCCAGTATTGTGGTTGATTAGCAAAAGCTTTACCAGCTGCAAACACGTTGTTATCTCCCCAGTTTATAAAGTTTAATGAAGATATAGTCTGTAACACTGCAGATCTTGCATTTAAGAACATAACTGCTCCAACAGATCCGTTTACATAGTCTAAAAATTGTGATTCAAGACGTCCAATCTTAGAGCTTCTATTAGTACCAGTTTTCATACGTAGTAAAGAATCTTCCAATGCTTCTCTATACTTAGAGCCAAAAGCAGCTTCTATTTTGTTTAAATTTTTAATAGAAAAAGCTTCGTCAACGTTTCCTTGCCATTGAGATAAAAACCTAGATCTACTAGTAGTTCTTAAACCTTCTCTAAAATCTGTAGTTATAGTACCAGCTAGCCAATTAACTCCTGGGTAATAATAACCATCTTGTTTTGTTAACGCTATTAATTGATCTGCAAAAACATTTATTTCATTATTTTCATTTGCAAATTCTCTTATATCTTTTAAATCTCTTTTTGATAAACCATCAACTTCTATACCTTGTTTATCCCAAGCTATAATTCTTGTAACATCTTCAAAGGTAAAACCACCTATAGCTTTTTTCTTTAAGTTTTTAGGTATACCTTCTAAACTTTGTTTCAATGCTTTGAAATCTGCAGCTAAAGTATTTTGAGCTACAACTAAATCGTTAATACCTCTATTATAAGGTTTTATTAAGTTATCTTGCATCCATTCCCATTGAGCATCACCAATCTTACCTTTGCCTAACATTGCATATAATAACCCACCAAAGTCTTCAGCTGATGGTGGTATTAAATCAAAACTTCTTTTACCTCTACCTTCTGCTTGTGCTCTTACATCTGAGTACTCTTTAAATGATTCAATACCTGTTTTCTGGTATATAATATCATTCATAGCTTGATCAACAGTTTCACTAAATTTAATTTTAGCTTGTTGTATTTTTGATTTAACATCAGCAACATCAAGAACTTTTTGTACAGCTTCTATGTTTTTATAGGCATCATCTGCAAAATAAAAGTCATTATAACCTTCTCCAGCTTTATTTAATATCCATTGTGATTTAGCTAAAGGTGAACTATTTTCAAGTGTGATAACATTTTCAAGTGGAATGTCTATACCTAAACTATCTAAAAAAGTTTTTATTTCCATTGCAGCTGCCATGGGTCTAGCTGTTAATATGAATAAATCTTGAGAACCTTTTTTATCAAATATAGTTTTAGCAACTTTAAACAATGGACCTTTAATACCTTGTTTAACTTTGTTAAATTCTGAAAAATCAAATTTAGCTCCTTGCTCAGTTAATGCTACGCCTTTTTCAGCAAACTCTGCTGCGTTTAATCTACCTTTAGTGCCATCAGGCATAGTGAATAATACATCACTTTTACTTTGCGCTATAGTATCATCAAAGTCAAATATTCTTATTTTCTTTTCTTTTGTGTTAGGATCTCTTGCTATTTTTAAAGCTTGATCTAATTGTTCTGCAAGACTTACAAATTCATAATTAGTATTACCATCTGTTAATACTACTTCACTTTTCTTTACTAATTGTTTATTTTTTGGTTTAGCTTCTTCTACTTTTTTATCTAAGTTACTCCACTCTTGTCCTATTATTTTACCTTTATCTTTACCACCTAAAACTTCAACAGGATACATGTTTTCCATACCCATATTAACATCGTTGTAATATCTTATTAATTCAGGCATACTAGTAGTCCAGTTAGGAGGCATAGTTTGTTGTAGTTGTATATTAAAGTTTTCATCCATTATTTTAGGAATAACAGCTACTTTATATTTAGATTTTAATTCGTTTATATCTATATCAGAGTCACCATAAAAATATTCTGTAAGAGCTAAAGCCATGTACTCTGTAGGTATAACATGTTCGTATCTCAGCTCATTAGCTTTCATTTGTGGACCAACATAGTAGTATTCAGCAGGTGCGGCTGCTTTTAGTATAGAATCCATACCACTTTTTAAACTCATCATTGTCATGGCAAAATCTAATTCTGTGCCATTATTTTTTACATAAGTTAAGTACTCCATCATTAAATTCCAAGCTTCGTCTGCTTCTTTTTGTCTCATATCATATTCAGACTCAAATTTTGCTTTTGTTTTAGAAGTAGATTGAGATGGAGATGTTGTATTTAGTTGATTAGCAGAAACTCTAACACCTTCTATAATTAAATCAGTTATAACAAAAGTTTCTTTACCATTTTTATCAACACTTATTTCTCCATTTATTTTTTCTACACCTGGTATAGTTGATAAGTTATTATCAACAAAGTCTTGAGTACCGTCATAAGTTTGTAATCTTTTGTATCTACCACTTTTACCAGCTGTAGCTTGATGTCCTTTCATCCACTTTAAACTCGTAATTATAGTATCTAAAGCAGCATCAAATGTATTTAATCCTTGTTTTAAGTTATTTTCATAATAGCTATTAGTAAATCCAGTAGAAAGTTCTCTTTGTTTTTCTTGGCCTTTAGATCCTTTTTCAAATAACTTTGCAAAGCTTTCTGGAATACTAAATATTCTTTTTAAATCAGTACGAGAACTATTTAAAGTAATACCTTGAAATAAAAACTCAGATGTATTTACATCCAATAATTTATTTTCTTTTGCTAAAAATCTTTTTAAAGGTTGGTTAATTTCAGAAGCAAATTTTAATAAAGTTTTTAAACCTTTGTCACCTTTGAAATTAACATTATTAGGATTATTATAAACAGTTTTAACTAAAGCATTGTAAACACTACGAATAGTAGGATTTACACCTAAATCTTTAAAGTTTTTAACAAATAAATCTGCATTAGCCCCAAATTCAGCTCTTTGATCATCATTTAAAGACTCACTGAACTTAACAACATCTTGTGATCTTTGCTCTCCAGCTGTTTGATCAAGCACATCTTGCATGTTGTCCATTACGTTATCTATATAAAACGATGTGACTTCATTACTAGTCATGCCTGTTCTATCAGACAAATCAGCTATAAAGTCTGGGTCAGTACTTAATTTAAATAACTCTGTTTTAGCAAGTTCTTGAGCTATAGGTTTAATTAAAGATCTTTGTCTTTCTATTAAAGTAGTATAACCAGCTCTAGTAAAGTACTTAGCAAATTCTTGTGGATCTGGTTTTTGAACTTCAAATATTTGTTTTCTATAATAAGTTGTTTTACCATCAACAGTCTTTTTAATATCTTCTCTACCTATTTCTTTTAATTTAAATATATTACTCCAAGCTTTACTTTTAGCTTTTTGTTTTATTAAATCAATAGGCATAGCTCCTATTATAGTTTCTCTATTTGCATTTATAAAATCTACATATTGCTTTGGTGCAAAACCTAATACACTTCTAGTAATAGGCCCCATCTCAGCTTTAATAACTTTCGTTATTTCTTTTGTTATAGCTTCATCAAGATCTTTAGTTACAGTCTCTGCAGTAACTCCCTCTGTTATAGCTAATTTTTTTAATCTTCTAGAAACAATATCTCTAACTTCGTCAAACAATTCAGGTGTAACTATAGATAATTCTTCAAAAGACCTTAAGTCTCTACCCTTATCTTCTTTTTGTTCAGTATCTATTATCTCATCTATCTTAGCTCTTTTAACGTCTTCTATTTGTTTAGCTGTTTCAGTGTCTATAGATATTTCATCTCTTATTAAGTCGTTAGGTAAATACCCTAAAATTCTTTGATTTAATCTAGCATTGATCCATTGAGGTAGCGTTATACTACCAAATCTTTTCATATCTCTATTAGCGTAAGCTCTTACTAATCCAGGTACGCCTGATCCACCTGTAGCCATGTCAGATACTACATCTTCTAATATTGTATCATTAAAACCGTCCAAATCTCTTGGCCTTATTTTAAGTTTACCTACTTCAAAACCTTTATTAAGTCTAGATGTAACAAAATTTCTATATAAATTTCCTATTTCAAAACCTTTATTTTTTATAGACTTATCACTTTTGTATATATCGTTAACTCTAGTAAATAAATCTTGATCTTCTTTAGAAAATTTAGCAGTTTCAGACGCTTGTACTTTAGACGCTGCTATTTTATTTTGAGTTCTTGTATCACTTATAGGTATAACTTTTCCTTGTTTATCAACAATGCTAAATCTATCTTGAGCCTCTGTTAAAGTAGCAACATCTACTTCGCCTGCAGCAATTTTTTTACCAAATCCTAAGAAAAATTCTAATATATCTTTTTGACCTTTAAATTCTATATTGTAATCACCATCTGAAGCATTCATTAAACCTTCATTAAATAGTTTACCTATAGCAGCTTTAAAGTTATCCATTTTGTTTAAATCAACTTTATCTTCAGCTATTAACTCTACAAATGAAGATATTACTTCATCATAATCATATTCTCCATCTAAAACTAAATTAGCATTACTAGCACCCATAGCTTTAAGAGCATCTGTTTGGTTAGTATATACTAAGTATTTAAGTATTTGATCACCTAGGTTTTTAAAAGCTTCAGGGTTATTTTTTAATAACTTCCTACTAATAGTGTGAGTGTTTTCATGAAGCCCAGTAGTGAATCTTTTGTTTCTTGTCATGTTTTCTCTAACAACAAAATCTAACTCAAATCCTGCTCCAGATATAGACCCACCGTTTAAACTTCCTTTATTAATACGCTCTATTGTTTCTTTTTTATTTGCCTCTAGTGAAGCTTTTGATTCAGGATTAGTTTCTAATTCTATTGCTATATCATATGTGTTGGTTATTTCTCGAATAGCTTGCTCTCTTGATTCAAAGTCAATGAAAGTGTGTCCTAACTTCTCAGACTGTCTTCTATCTTTATCAAGCTGTTTATCCATTTGTTCTTCAAATAGTATATTATCAGCTTCATTAGCTATTTCACTACCAGTTGGGTTGTAATTATCTTTAGGATTACTACTATTTCTATTTTTATCAAATAAGTTTTGAATAGCTTGACTAGTTACTTTAGTATACTTTTTCCTAACAACATCATTTTTATCTTTGCCAGCAGCATTCATCATTAAAGCTCCATAACCACTTCCAAAAGTTTCAGTGCTATTAAATCTTTGCATGCCCTTAGCAGCTTGATTATATACTTCTCCTATGGTTTCTAGCTCTTGTTCTATTTGAGCTTTTGATTTAGTCTTGTCATTTGCTACATTATAGGCTTCTTCTCTTATTTTATATAAATTAGTTTGACCTTCAATAAAATTAGTAGCATCTTCAGGTAACATACCTTTTTCTCTAATATTTTCTTCAACAGTTGAATAAGCATCTACTGCTTTAGCTTCATATGTTTCTATTAAGCTAATATTAGTTTCTATTTCTGCTTGTATTGTTTTTACATCATCAACAACACCATCATTTATTGACTGAACTAATGCTTGATTTTTACGTCTTAATTGATTAGCTAAAGAAGTATTTTCATTTATTATATTTAACTCTTTATTAGCTGTAAAGTTTTTAGTACCTGCTACATATAAGCTAGGTATTCCACTCATTCCAAGGCCCCAGAATCCAGATGAAACTATAGTTTCGTTCATGTTTTCCATAAATGGTCTACCATCAATTAAGTTTTGAGTACCAGTAGTTAATCCTTCAAAAAACATTTCACCTAATGTTTCAGGCATTACGTCTTTTCTTATATGTCTGCTTAACTCTTGTCTAAATCCTTCACTTAATTTTTTCTCAACTAAATCATCTGTAACGCCTGCTATTTTACCTACTCCTTTATTAAGTAATGGAGCTGTACTAAAATAAGCAAAAGCACCTTCACTTATACCATATCCTAAAGACTTCATTAAAACTTCAGCATCACTGTATAAATCTTGGCCGGTTACAAACTCTTCGTAGTCCATATCAGACATTTTACCTCCAAAGCTAGATAAACCTATCATGCTTGAGCTAGATACGTTAGCTACAGTTTGAACAGCTTTTCCTGTTAAACCAGCACTTTTAGCAGCTACACCACTCAAACCTCCTGTAGCAATCATAGAAACTATTATAGGAGCTTGATTAGCTACACTTTGATAAGTATATTGACCTACATCTTCTAAGCTACTAATATCATCAAATGCAATGTCGTCTTTGTACTCATCTTTAACTTCTTCTTCCCAACTTTTTAAAGCTATCATACCTTGATCAACTGGATCATCAAAACCTAAAGCGTCAGATGTAACTTTCATAGCTAAGCTCACAGGATTTAAATATTGAGAAATCTTATAAGCTCCATATAGTGTGCTTGTAACTAAATCTGTAGTAGCTAAACCAAGCATAACACCAAATTTAGAAGCATCGTTATAATTTTTTCTAATTATATTAAATTTTTCTTTTTCGTTACTTAAAGTTTTTGCATCTTTATTTATTTCTTCTATTAAGCTTTTAGCGTTTTCACCTAAATTTACAATTTTACTATTTTCTGCTTTAGCAGCATCATATAAGAAAGCAGGTATTTTTCTACCATCTTCAAATTGATAAAACTTTTCACCTGGTTTTATGTTATATACTATGCTAGAGTTGTTCTTAAATTCGTTTAATTTAGAAACATATTCAGAGTTTTCAGGTTTTTTAAACTCTTTTATTTGTTGTAAGTAATCTTCAAGTAAATCGTTTTTTCTTTCTATTTTAGCAGCATCTTGACCTACTTTTTTATTTGCTTTTAATTTTAAATCTTGTTTTTGCTCTTTGCTTAAGCCAGTTATTCCTTCTATATCTCCTTCAATATACTTTTCAAATCTATCTTTTTTTGCATCTAGTATTAGATCTTTTTCGTAAATCTTTAATGCTTCTTGTTTTATTTCATCTTCAGTTATAGGATCAGATATTTTATCTTTTTTTCTTGTAGCTAATAATGCTGATTCAGCTTGTTCTAAATACTCTTCAGCTTTTTCAAACTTATACTCTTCAGATTTTATTCTTCTACCACCACTTATTGGTCTGCCGTCTATATCTGTTAAGCCAGATCCAACGTATTTTTCTACTTCAACTTTTTCAAAAATACTTAAGTCATTGTATGGTTCATTTTTATTAGTAACTATGTTGAACCTGTATTGTGTACCTAATTTTTTGTCTATTTCATTTTGCGTTTTGTCATCTAAAACAAAAGGTAATTTAGTATTTCCTTTGTATTTATACTCGCCAATGTTAAATTCTACTTTACCTGGTTTATCATAAGAAGTTAAAGATTTAAATTCAGCATCGTCTTTAGCTATATTAGCTTCTAACTCTTCTAAATCTAAATCTTGATCTAAATTTATTAAAGTATTTACTAATTTATTTTGCTGCTCTAATGGATCTTTTTTTAAATCAATATCAACACCATTTACAGTAAACTGTGATGGAAAATTAAGTTTATAATCAACATTTAAAGAAGGACTTACTTTGTTTAAGTACCTACTTAAAGCTGCTGCATTTTCTTTTTCATCTAATCCTTCAGGATCAAATAGATCAACCGGAAATAACTCAGTAAGTTTTTCATTTATAGTTATTTCTTTTGGTTTTTCTTCTTGTTCTAAAGGAACTACCTCAGCTTGTAAAATAGTTTCTTCTTCCTTAGGTTGTGTTTGACTTGTAGTGCCGTTTAACACTCTATCTACAGCATTTCTAGTTTCGTCATTCCAATTATATACAGTACTTAATACTTCATTAGCAAATTCACCAGCACTTTGTAAATTTGATGAAAACTCTTCAATACTTAAAGGATTATCAAAAGACTGAGAATAAGCTTTGTATATTAATTCTATATCATCCATATTATTCGCCTGGTATTTGATCTAATGTTTCATCTGCTACTGCTGTTTCAGTTATAATCTCATCATCTATTTCATACGTGTTTATTAGGTCGTTTTTTAAAGCAGTAAGCAAAGCTTGTTCACTAAAAGTACCTGGTTCATAACCTAATCCTACATAAACACTTTTAGGATTTTGTCCTTTTATACCTTCCATTAAAAAGTTTATACCTTCTTTAGTTTCTGTAAAGGCTTCAAACTTATCAATGTCTAAAGTTTGACCACCTAAAACTGGTAATCCTTTATTTTGTCCACTAACATAAACTTTTGGAACCATTTCACCTTTTTCATTTTTAACCATTACTGGTTTTTTAATGCCAAAGTTATAAGCTGAATTTTTAAATCTATTAATACCATTGTCTAAATAAGCCTTACGACTCCCTCCGCCAGGTGCAAATACTTCTACTTGTTCAAAAAACTTAGGGTCATTTGGACCATTTTTTTGAGCATAATTTCTATATTCAGTTAAACTAGTTCCTATTATTACATCACCTTTTGCAGTTTCTCCTGTTGACTGTGGGTCATAAGTAATGTTTCCATCTGCATCAACGTTTTTACCAAACTTAGCAATATTAAAACTTGTTCCGCTAGGATCTGGGTAAATACCTATGTCACCTTTACCTGTGTAAAGAGATTCATATATTGGTATCATTTCATTAAATGGAGCATTTTCATCACTTAATATAGCATCTTCTTCATTTGGACCTAGTTTTTTATCTTTAATATCTTTATACACTCTATAACCACCTACAAAGTTATCCATGTCTTGTTTAAAAATAGCTATTTGGTTTTGGAACTTAGCAGTAATTTTACCTAATTCCGCAGAGCCCATATCAGGATCAGCTATTTCAGCTAAAAACTTATCTCTCATTGCTACTAAATTCTCCATTATGGCATCATCTTGAATATTTTCTTTGCTCCCTCCAACTTCAAAATCACCTATTTGATCTGTTAACCCTTGTATATGTGCAAAATCTTTATCAAATTTAGATAATGCTTGGCCTTCTCTTGCGTCTTTTCTTCTAGTAGCTTGCTCTGCTTCTTTTTTATTTATAGCAGCTTGTCTCTGAATATTTTCAGTAACTCCTTTCATAGCTGAAAAGAACTGAGCTATGTTTCTAGCTCCTTGATCTATTTTCATTCGTACTGCTTGCGGATTGTCGTATGCTCCCATAGTTTATTTTTAATTAATTGTTCACCTGGTATTTAGGTTTCATCAGTCCATTTTACCAATTCCTGTTGCTAAATCACCCATACCGCTAGCAAAACCAGCCACACCAGACGATAAAGCTGCTTGGCCTGATTGAGTAAGATCCATAGCTTGTTGTCCTGCTACCTGTTGTAAACCAGCTTGTCTATTTAGTGACATTATATCTCTGCTTTCTTGTCTACCATAAGCACCTATTTCTTCTTGAATAGCAGCTTGTTCAAGCGCTTGTTGTTGGCTTACTTTCTGCTGCTCACCTTGTAAGTATAATTGTTGATTTTTAAGTTCTTGATTTTCTATGCTAGCAGCAACTTGAGCTTTACTAGCTGCAGCTTGTCTAGCTAAAGCAGTGGCAGCACCAGCTCCACCGCCTGATTGATTTATAGCATTTAAAGTATTTGCTAAAGCTTCATCTGTTTGTTGCATTTTTAAATTAACACCTTGCATAGCTACCGCATTATTCTGATACGGATTAAATATTTGATCTTTCATAGCACGTATGTCATCAGATTTATCAATCACCTGCTGTCTATTAGCTTCTATTTTTCTAATTTCAGCCGCTGCTAATTGCTCTTTTCTTCGTTGACGTGCCGCATCTTTTTTAGCTTGTTGGTTTTGAGAAATACCCATGCCTAAACTACCTAAAGCTGATACAGCTCCTACAACTGCCATTGCTATTCCACTCATATTTTATTTTTTGTTTTTTAAATAATCTTTGTATTCACTTCTATTTAAAGCAAACAATCTTTTTTCTATAATATCAATATTTCTTTCATTAGTGGGATTAGAGTGTATATTGACCCATATAGCATCTTCTATTACTTCTATAACCCTTTGAGCTCCTGGTTGTGATATTGTATAATATGGAGCTTTAAAATAATTTACTTCTTCTGCGTCAGCAACTTTTACTGTTCCATGCATTAAAAACCATGAGTGTAATTCTTTGTGTATAGCACCTACTATTAAAGTATCTTTTTTAACATCCATACGACGCATATAGACGCCTTCTGTGAACTCATCTATTATTTCTAATGATTCAGCTTCTCTAACAGTTTTTTTACCGTCTCCTATTATGTTTATTCCGTCTGCTACGTTTATTAAATTAGTTAGTAAGTTATCTATTTTAGTTTCTCTTTGCTTGATTAAATTAAATTCCATTTATTTTGATGATAATACATAATTTGAAGATACTGAAAACAATTGCTTAGCTCCACCTACATCTGTACTTCCGTCTATTGACATTTTAACTGTCATTAAATATCCTTTTACACCACTAACATTACTTCCAAATATAACTTCACCAGGTCTAGCAGTACTTGCATTAACTAAGTTTGCTACGTAATGATTTTCTTTTCTATCAAAACCAGCCCTGAATATTGGTTCAGTTAAAGCAGCTGGATATATATTACCAGCATTATCGTATTGACCTTCTACATAACTTTTAACAGTGCTAGTAGCATCTTGATATTGGTTAAATGTTCCTGCATTTTGTACTTGATCAAAACCTTCAAAATCAGAAACATAACTATCTACTTCCCAACCATTATTACCTTCGTAAGCTATAGTGTTAAAGTTTTTAACTACAGTAGGATTAGGATTAAATATAAATTCAACAAAAGATTCAGCAGGAGAAGTTGCTCCATAAAATTTACCTCTACCATTTGCAACGCTTTCGTCGTAATGTTGGTAAATGTTACTATCAATAAACGTAAAAAAGTTGTTTTTAATACTAGCCATAGAATTAGGTTTATAGCTATAAAAACTTGTCCAACCTTTTATTTGTTCATCGTATCCTACGGTATCAAAAGTGTCATCAGCTGTAGATATTGTTCTAGGTGAAGTTTGTAATGATAAAGTATAAGCTGATTGGTGAGTGTCCCAAGCTCCATATATTTTACCTTTAGCATATGTAACAAATACAGCATCGGTATAAGTTCCACCACCGCCAAAATTAGCTGCAGGGCTTATAGTTATAGTAAGAGTAACACCTGCGTCTACAACGTTAGTTACAGTGCAACCTGTACTAGTATTACCAGAGGTATTAGAAAGCTCTAAGGATGCTCCTAATTGCACTTCTGAAGCGTCTGTAGCTGTAACACTAAACGATGTTAAACTACCAGTTGGCGATCCTGAAAGTGGTTTTGAAATGCTTTGTCTTTCGTAGTCGTCAGATATTTTAGCAAGTTCATCTCTAAAATAATCCCTCATACCATAGCCAGATATTTCTGTTATACCATCTCGTGATAGTCTTAGTATAGCAGATCTGTCTTTATCAGAAAAATATTTTCTATATCCAAATACTGAAAATGATTCTGGATTTCTACTTATTCCATATTCCCCTAAATAAGGAACATCTTGACCAAAAAATTGTATAGCTCCAGTTTCTACCGACCCTTGATTACCAGAGTATATTGCATTTTTATTTATCAATACCTTAGTTACTTTACTTTCTTGAAAAATATTTAAGTTAGTATCTTCTGAATATAATTTTTGTATCGATCCGTTTATTGGATCTAAATCTCTTAATATAGGATCAGCAATAGAAAATACATTTGTCTCGTTAAAACCTGTTCTAGTATTTAATAAACCAGAATATATTAAACTATGTGTTCTGTCTAAAGCATCTTTATTTTCATTTACTGTATAAGCTCTAACACCTAAGGTTATTTGAGGATTGTTAAAACCTCCTTTTATTCTAGTTTCTTCTATATAATAATTTTGATAGCCAGTTGTAAACGTACCGCTTCCAAATGGAAAAGTAGGATAACCCGATGGGTTCCACGGTAGACCAGGCCAATTTATATTACCAGCAACGTCTAAAGCCTTTTTTATCCAAAAAGAATTAAAATATTTCACTCCAACTGTATAAGCCATATTATATATATTACTTGTTTTTATTAATTATTACTATCAAGAAGGTGACACTGTTATTGCACAAGAAGCTCTAAGTCCACCACCGTCAGTAACGGTTACTACAGCTGGTTGAGCAGGAAATGATTCAGCTCCTGCACTTATGTTTAAATAAGCAATACCGTCTGTTTGAACTAAATCATAGTATTTTTGAGCGTCTGTAGATATACCTGATAGAGAGTATGTTAAATCTGTTCTTAAATTAGTCGTATTACTAGTGTTAGTACCATTTCTACCATCGAAACTTAATACTAATAAATCATCAGCTGTTGATACACCTGTAACATTTACTTGTCCACCGCAAGCACTAGCACCGTCCCAAGATGAATTAGGACCTAAACTTAATGGAACAATAGTAGGAACAACGTTACTTAAAGGAAGTAAAGGTGAAGTAAATCCAGCGCCAGGAGCCGCACCAAGTATTATATCTCTAGTAGTAAATGTTCCATCAGTGCTAAAAGTACCAGAAGGTGCTTTTACTCTAATTAAAAAAGTAAATAAATCTTGTATTGGTGAGTTGTTTCCGTAGTAAAAATAACTTAAATTTGTTATTTTATAAGCGCCTAAAGCACCTACAGCTACTAAACTAAAACTACTAGTTACATTGTTGTTTAAAGCATCTGTTACAGAAAGCAATGTCATAGTTATATTAGAACCTGTTAGTGAATTACCAGCGTAGTCAGTAGCATATAAACCATTAACATTTGTTAAATCAGTACTTAAAGCATTTGATTCAGGAAAACTCCAAGTTATACCTAAAGCTCCTACAGCATCTCTAAATCCATAAGGTGTAGTGGTATCATTAGCTATTATATTAGCGTTAAGATCAGATATTTTACCTGTAGAAGTTGTTTCCCAATATATGTCAAGCTTTGACTCAAGAGGTTTTGTTTCAAATATTGATAATGGATTTTGCTTGAAGTTTGAAGGTCTAGGTTGTAAACCTTCAGCAGGTCCATAAACACTTCTAGTAACAGTTACAGGAAAAGTGCAATTTCCATCTCCAGCAACTTCAATAGTAGCTGTAGCAGGTCCAGAAGGATATGCGCTCATATTTTCCCAAGGACCACCAATATCCGTTAAAGTTACAGTCTCTACATTACCATGACTAGTATCTGCAGTAAAAGTAACTTTCATGTTTTTATTCTTAAACTCTTTATCAGTTGCTGATGTACCTTTAAAAACAATAGGAACATTTTCACCTAGAGCTGGATAGTCAGCACCAGCAGTTATAGTACCTATACTAACTTCATACTCTGCAGCATTTATACTAGGTCCAACTTGACCGTAAGTAGTTATATCAGATCCAGCTGTATAAACATTCATACGTGCTACAAATGGATTTGACTGGTAGTTGTAAAAAACAGGTGCTCTATTAAATGGAAATATAGATGATGGCGACCAAAGACCTAAATCACTACCTGTTCCTATAGCCACAACAACATCTGACTTTTGATCTGGGTAATATTGTCTTTTATATTGTACAGAACCAAATCTGTTTATAACTCTAGGTATAAGATCTACAGAAGCGTTTTCAACTTGAGAACCACTATCTAAATCTCTTTCTCTATCTCTAGTCTTAAGTAATGTTTCACCTTCTTCTGTATAAGGATCAACTGTGAAAAAATTTCCACTAGTGTCTGTGAATTGATAATAACTAGGATCATCTGAAAATGAAGGCCTACCTGATCTAAACTTGTTTTGATTAGGACCTGTTAAAGTTATATCTTTAGGAACTTTACTTAAGTTATCTCCTTGTAATACAAAATGAACAACTGGTTCTTCTACGCTAGCAGCTAAAGGTGATATAGATTCTCCGTCTATGTAACCATTTAAAACTCCAGGTACATATACATTATAATAATCTGTCTCTGTTTGTTTAACTACAAACTTATAAGTAAACCAACCTAATGGATTACTTGAGCTATATAAACCTGGTGTTCCAGTTGATGTGTTTTTTATAGAATCAATTGTTTCATTAAAAGTCATTTTCAATTGATCACCTGGCCAAGTATTAGTAGAACTGTATAAACTAGTTGTAGCAGTACCTGGATAATAAGAAAAATTAGCTGTAGTTCCTGTTTGTCCTTCGTTATTACCTGTTTTATAAGGATTAAATATAGTGGATCCTTTTAGCTCTGGATCTTGAATATTGCTATTTACTTTTGATAATATAACATCAGACTGTCTACCATATCTATCAGATAATACAATACCTATTTGGTAAGTTCTATTTTGTTTTAACGTATGGTTTTGGTACTCTAATCTTATATCAGAAGCTTCCACAGACGCAGATGGAGCAACTTGAGTAAGTTTAAACCCTACTTTAGCATCGTAATTTATCTCGCTTGGTGGAGTATGTTTATCAATTATATTACCAAATACTAATCTATTACCTATAACTTCTTGTGATAAAGCTCTTACAGGTGTTTGATCATAAACTCTCAATAAATCTCTTAAAGGTAGTGTTTTAAATGGTTTTCTAGACTGATAATCGTAATATAAAAAAGCAGAGCCATTACCAGCTAAAGTGCTAGCTGGTATAGTTTCTAATAAATTTAATGTAGTACTCGTAGCATTTTTAAATATTATATCAATAGAGTCTACTTTTAAATCATCTACTACATTTCCCCAATTAGTAGATCCATCTGGTGCAGGAATACATAAAGTAATATTATTAATTTTATTTTTCATTATAGTTAGCTCAGTAGACTGCATAGTGTTCTCTTCTTGACTACCTATGAAATAACCATCTTGTTCAGGAACAAAACACTCTTGAGTAAACGGAGATATTAAAGAATATTCACCATCATCAAACCTAAACCTATAAGCAAACCTTACAAACTTTTCTTTTAAATAATCTTCATCACCAGGCCAGTTAGCATTATAATAGGGGTTATCAGTAGTACCGTCAGGAAGCTTTTCGTTAACTACATCTTTCATTGTTGAAGCAGTTTCTACAGTTAAAGTAAAATCAGCTCCAGAACCTGTGCCAGACCTCATTGAAGGTTGAACTACATCTGAATTAGTATATCCTGAACCATTATTATTGACAGTTACAACTGTTATAGCCCCAGGTCCTCCAACAGTTATATCTACAGTTAGACCTGAGCCAGTGCCACCTGTTACAGCAACATTAACATAGCTTCCGGGAGTATATCCAGTTCCTGCGTCTGTAATAGCTATAGCTGTTACTTCATCTCTTATTAAAGATATAGGATCAAAAGGATAGTATTTAGGTAATGATATTTGATCTTCAGATGTGTAGTAAGTAGGATTAGCTAATGATCTTACAATATTTATTTTCCTAGGTTGGTTTCTGTTATCACTAAAAAATAAACTATTATCAATAACATTAACTCCTAGCACAGGATGTGTTTTGGAAAAGTTTAAAAAACTACCAGATACTATCAATGTTGAGGATAAGGTAATAGTATTATAAACGCCTATATAACATGAAGCTGCAGATGGTGCAAAGTTAGATAATTTATCAGAAGACGTATCTACGTAGTTAGTCATAAATACAAATATTTGATCTCTAGTTGGATCCATAAAGAAACCAATTATATCTATATTAGGTGTAGAGCTTAATCCAAAGTCAGTTAAAGATATATTACCTAGTATATTTTCTAAAGATCCTACGTCTGCACCTTCAGATTTACTTACAGAAACATTTTGAGCGTCTCTATACTCACCTGGAGGTACAAGCCTAGCGTCTAAGTCCCTGTTCATTTTGGACTTGATAAAACTATTTCTTGCTTCAGCCATTTAATTAGTGTTTAATCCACTTAGATTTGCCTCTCATTACTTGGACAAACTCTTGTAGTTTTATATTTGATAATCTTATTTTAGCATTTCTAAGCGCAGCTCTTCTTTCAATTTTATATCTTCTAACTATATATTCAGGTATATTTGCTCTAGTAGATAAAACACCATGTAACATATGCATGTACATAGCTTCTTCTGCTAATTTAGATATTCTCATGTCTCCATCAGCGGCTAGTCCATCTGAAACGTAAGTAAATATAATTAATTCATTAGCTAAATTACTGCTAAACATTACTTTACCTTCTCTATAGTTCATATTAAACCAACCGTTGTTTTGAGAAGTCTCTGGATTAAGCCCATATCTTTGACCATAGGCTACTTTTTCCCAACCCCAGTCATATACTCCTTCATTATACATTTGATCTGTGTAAGCTCCGGATATTTTATAATCTTCAGCAGCAGCCCATCTTGAGTTAGATAACGATGTTCCTTCTAGATTATCACTAGCATCGTCTTGAGTTGGTATACCGTTGGCGTCTTGCACTGGTACTTGCTGTGGGCTTTGATGTAATAAATTTGTAGGATATATAGGTCTTTGAACACCTAAACCATCTATTCTAAAAAAACTTACATAATTTACGTAGTCTTGTGGTATTAATAAAGATAAACTAGCCGGTATTGTAAGTTCTTGAGACTTGGTACTTTTTAAAGTATCATAGCTAAACTCTTGTAAACCTCTTTTAGCATGAAACATTAAGTCAGTTCTTTTAACACTTGGTATTAATTTGCCAGCTCCAACATAAGCTACTTGAAAGTTATTAATAATATCGTTTATAGTTATACTAGAGTATGTATCATGGTTATCCCATTGACCAGTTTTAGTATCTGTTAAAAGTATTTTAACAAGATCGTTTACGGTAGATCCAGTTCCTAAAGTTATAGTATTTGTAGAAGTTAATTGATACTTACCAGCTCCAGCTCCTTGATCTATTTTTACATTATTTACGTATACTTCAAAATTAGTAACGCTAACACCAGCTACTGTAGCTATTAAATCTACACCTATAGAATTATAACCTGCTCCACTCTGATTAGTTCCACCTGTCCAAACAAAAACAGTTTGAGCAGCTGTTGCAGTAAAAACTTGTTGACTTGCGTAGTATTGTTCGTTAGTTTGAGTTACTTGTGCCATTTATTAACTTTTTTCGTTTACAGTGTCTTGTTGAACAAGCTGCGCAGCTGTTTGTACTATTTGTGGATCTCTTATTATAATGCCACTGTATTGTAATATCTTTAAAATTATTTCTGTTTGTTCTGAAGCATCTAATCCAAAATATACAGCTCCAGTTTCTGTAAAAATGTAAGCACCAACAGCATTAACTGTAAATGCCCAATTTATTTGATCTGGAACTTTTACATAGCTACACTTAACACCAGACTGTATACTAGTTGGATACACAAATATTTTATCATGTAGTGTTGGTGGTGGACCTGCGGCTGATTGATGTTCGCCACGTTGTACATATATAGGTTGTGAAATCGTAGGAGCTGTTAATCGAGATTTATTGATTAATAAATACTCGTTTTGTTGCACAGGTTGTACAATAATAGCGTCATTATAATATATAGCACCTAGTCTATGTAGATTAGATGGTAAGTAAAAGAAGCTAGTGTCAAACGTAGCTGTACCTTCTACTTCAAATGGTGCAATTTTATTTTGTATTTGCTGAACTCTATCAGAAAATTCAGTGTTAGTTTGTGGCTGTCTTTGTAGTTGGTTTAATTCTTCAAAGTAAGCTTCAAATATTTCTAATTGAACTTGTTGACCTACCTTGTTAAATTCGTCAGGCGTCATATAACCTCTTTGTTCTTTGTTCAGTATATATAATACTGTTTTATAAACCGTGTCTACGTTTACTGCCATATTTTATTATTTAAAAAAAAGGTGGCGATTAAACCACCTTTATTATAATCACTTGTTATTTAAGTTTTTTATCAATAGACTTATATATCTCAAGTCCTTCATCTGTTTTAAACCATGCAGCCATAGCTGAATAAGGGTTTTCATCAAAAGGTACTGTCATTAGTTTTTTACCATTACTAGCCCATGTAAATGTTCTTTGATCAGAAGCTAATTTAACTATACCGTTGTCAACAGCATTTATAGCAAAGTTTCTAAGTATAACATTGTCATCATTAGCTAAATCTATAAATAATCTAGGATTTTGTCTAGCAAATAACAATAAATCTCTTTTTAATTCTTTTGTAGATAAATTATTTACTTGTGAACCTAGCTCTACTCTTAGTATTGCCTCAGCTTGTTCTATATCCATTGATCTAGCAGCATTTAAAGCATCTAATTGTAAATCTAATTCTTCTAATTGATCTACAGCTTCTACTTGTCTATCTAGTTCGCTAAATATAATTCCTTTATGAGGGTGATGATTTAAAAACTCTTGTAAACTTCTTTTCTCTTTAGGTACATGTAATACACCTTTTTCAAAAACAATATGTTTTAAAGTTACATTTCCAACTTGTTCATCTACAAAAATACTTTTTTGATTTGTAGCATATCTAAGTTCTCTTTCATATCCTTTTTCTGCATCAAACCAAACTAAAGGATAACGTCTAGTGTGCTTACTAGGTATAGTATATGTTAAAGGTTCTTTATCACCTACTAAGTAATAATGTCTATCTTTGTATTCCCAATTATCTTTTTTAACCTCTTGCTTGGGAGCAGGAGCCTTTTTTACTTTTGTTTCCATAATATAATATAATATAATAATTAAAAAAGACCCCGCCTAAGCGGGATCTTATTATTGTTGTTACGATAATGTAGGTCCTAATGTAGGAGTTACAGATGTAACAGTATTAACAAATGCTACTGGAACAGCTGGTCCCGAAGCACCATTAGCTAATTCAATAGCAGCATTTACAGCATTCCTAATTGAAGTTGTACTTGCTTCTGCTGATGAAATAACAACAGTAGCCTCTACAAGAATATCGTCTTTAGCTCGTAAGCCGTAAACAATTTTACAATCAGTAGTACTAGCACTAGTAACGTGCATGATGTTTTCAGCAGGAAGTAAATCTACTTCACCTCCGCCTTTTGAAAATGATATATATCCCATAATTTCTATTCTTTAAAATGTTAATAATTATACAGTCTTAAATAACACGAAGTTATTAGCAGCTTGTGTTACTAAACATCTTTCAGTTAAGAAATGTACGTCCATAGCATCTAAAGCATCAGTATACGCTCCACCAACTGAACCAGTAATCCAGTTTTTGTAACGTCTATCTTCAGTTTCAGAAGCTCTATATCTTACGTGTAAGAATGGTCGTCTGATATTTGATCCTAACATTTGATCGTATACTGTAGTAGTTCCAGCAGGAATTAATACACCGTCAATAGACTTAGATAAACCTCTAGTAGAAGCATCATTTAGATATTTCCAGTCAGTTTTGTAGAAGTCATAAGAACCTCTTCTAAATCCAGTGAATCCAAAGTTAAGTGCCATTTCTGATTCATTATCAAATAAACCATAAGAAGCAGCAGCAGAAGAAGCATAAGCTCCGTTCATAGCAGCAATCATATCATCAAAATCTAAAGCAGTAGATCTTTGTAAGAAAAGCATGTTTTCTTCAATAGCTCCTTGCTTGTCTAAGTTTTTAAGGATTTCATCGAAATCACCTAAAGCACCAGAACCAGGAGCAGCAGCTCCAGCAAATCCTTGATATACGTTACCTCTTGCTTCAATAGCAGCAAATAAACCTTGTGTACCTTTTAAGTTAACAGTAGTCTGATTAGGCATAGCAACTGTATGACCAGCTAATTCACCTTCAACCATTGCCATTTCCATATAGTCTTCAAATCTTAGTCTAGTTTCAGACTCAGCTTTTAAATACCATAAGTATCCAGATGTACCGTCTTCAGTAGCAACTTCAATCCAACCAATTTGAGCAGCATCAGAACCATTTACTTGGTACTTATCTCTAATGATGATTGGAGAGTTGTTAAACTCAGTAAATCCAGGCTCAATTGAATCCATACCAGAATCAGTAGATCCTTTGCCAAATTCAGAACCATAAACAAACAAGTTAACAGCGTTAGCCGCGGTTAAAGCTTGTAAGTTAGCTGGAAAAGCAGCAGCAGCATAAGGTACTACAACTATCTCAGCTACAGTAGCAGGAGCAACTGGCTGTGTTACTGTTGATACGATAGCTTTAGAAGTAATTAAACCTGTTGCATTATCTGCAATTAAAATAGTTTGATTAACTTTTATAGCTACAGTATTGTTACCTCTACCACTAGTAGTTGGATTAGCGTTAGCTAATTCAATTTCAATAGTATTAGTAGGAGCAGCAGCTTTAACATTACATTCGTTATAAGATACATGTAATCTATTTTGTTCAGACCATAATACTTGATCCGATGTCATTGGCATTTCAGCGCCAACCATTCTTAAGAAACCTGATAACGTTCTGTTACCATATCTCTCAACTTCAGCTTCATAAAGCTCAGGTAAATACTGTTGAGCCCAGTCAGACGTACCGTCTGCAAAGTTCAAATAGTTATTATCTAATGCTTGTTTCTTTTGAGCTGGAATTAAACTTGCAGGAAAACTCCCACTTGTTGCAAAACTCATAATTTATATTTTAGTTTAAGTTATTTTTTTGTTTTTATTCTTAACTTAGAACTATCTACACCACTAATCGCTTTTATTTTTAACCCATTAATAAACATTTCACCAGAGCTAGTAGCTCTAACTTCATTTGTTATATTTTTAGATTTAGCATTCATATCTTTAATTGCATCAGTTTTACCTTGCTCATAAAAATGTTGTGCTATTTTATCGGCATTATTAGCAGTATATAAGGCTTTATGATAACCTCTATAATCTTTGATTTCACCTTTTTTATCTAGGAACCTCCCAACAAAATTATTTAAATCAGATTGATTTTGAGCAACATCATTCTTGTTATTTACATTATATCTAAAAGCTTTTTCACCTACGTTATATTCAAAACCTTTGAACTCATCGGCAAATAGTTTTTTAGTATTGTTTGTAAAACTTTCGTGACGTTGTTGAATCACCTTCTGTTCTTCGTTGTATCTATTGAAAAAGTCGCTAGCTTTTTTTTGCTCTTGAGATAATGAAGGTTTCAACTTGATCTCTTCATAGTATTTCTTCTTAGAGCTATCCAAAAAGCTTTTGGCTTTAGCAATTTCTTCTTTGTAAGCTAGTTTTTTCTTTTTAACAGCTCTTTCATCTTCATCTTCATCCCATGCAAAATTATCATCCATTAAAAAATCTATCTCTTCTGAATTAAGATGTGGCTTGCTTACATTATAATATTCTTTAAGTAATTGTTCTCCACCAAGTTTTGAGTAGTCTTTATTGAGACTTACATAATCTTCAACTGTACCACCAGTTTCTTTCATAAAGTCTACTAGTTTTTCAATATTCTCTGGTAACTCTATTTGTGGATTTTCTTTTACTTCTTCTTTAATATCTTCTAAAACCTGTTCTTCTTCTTTAACCTCTTCTTTTATTTCAACTTCTTCCATTACTGGAACTTCTTCTTTATTTTCCTCTACAGGTTCTGTTTTAGTCTCTTCAACTTTAGTTTCTTCAACTTTAGTTTCTTCAACTTTTTCTTCTTTTTTAACCTCTTCTTTTGGTTCTTCTTTTTTAACCAAATCTACTTTAGCTACATCTTCTTTTGTAACTAATTTTTTAGGTTTCTTTTTTATTTTAAAGTCACCTTGTTCTAGCTCGCCAGAGGCGGTTTCTTTTATTTGTTCTGACATAATATAATATAATAGTTAATATAAATTATCTAGGTGCAAATTGTTCTAAACCAATTCCACCTAAATTATCGTTACCTTTAGATTCAAAGTTTATAGGTAAACCATCTTCTCTTCTTTGGGTTATCATTTCACTCTGTTGAGTTCCTTGAATTTTAAGTCTTTTATCTTTACGATCTTCTATTTGCTTTTCTTTTTCAGCTATAACTCTAGAATTTTCTTTAGCTAGTTGCATGTTATAGTTAAATTCTTGTTGCATTAGACCTCTTTTTATTTCTGCTTCAGTTTGTAGTTTTTGTATTTCAAACTGAGACTTAGCTTGTTCTAATTGAACTTTGCTGCTAGTCATAGCTTCTTGTTTTTGTAATTCAGCTAAAACAGTTTTTTCAGCAGTCTCAGCTTGTGCTTGAGCTTGAGCTTGAATTTGTTGAAGCTTCATCTCTTGATCTTTAGCTTGCTTGTCTTTTCTACGTTTCTTTAGTAAAGTATTAGCTAGCTTAAGATTGTTTACATTTCTAATATCTATGGCATCTTCTAAATCTATAGATTGTGTAGATAAAGCTACTTGTATATTTTGTTCAAGTTGAGCTTTTTCTTCATCATCAGGTTCTAATTCTATAAATATACCAAAGTCATGTATATCAATACTCATTAATTCGTCTAAAGTTTCAGTATTAAAATTAGATATACTATTAACTAATGACATTCTAGTCAAAGGAAACATTAAAGAATCGTTAACTCTTAGTGATATATTTTCACAAGTTCTTAATGTTAAATATAAACTCGCTTGTAGTATATGTCTAGTTGCTGTATTAGAATTAGCAGCAGCAAGTTTTTGTAAACCTACTAACGAATTTTTATCAGGTACACTTCCATCTCTTGCTTCGTTTAATCCAGTTACATCTCTTATCATTTGTAAATAATAATTATAAGTCTGAATTAAAGAACCTATTTTAGCACCACCAGAAGATGATTGAAGTTCTTGTACAGGTATTTTACCTCTATTCATTTCACCATCTTGAGTCAAACTTCTACCAATTACAGAACCAGTTTGAAAATACATGTTTAATGCTTCAGCTGGGTTATAATTAGTTCCATTACCAAGATCTACTTCTGCTAAACCGTCCATGTCTAAGTATACGCCATCAGGAACCATACGAGACATTACTTGTTGTAACTTTAAATGCGTTAACTGAATCATATCAGCAAAACCAGTGACTCTACTTACTAAACTTTCTATTCGGCCTTGATACATTCTTGGAGCAGTTATAGTATAACTAAGATTAACCTTGCTAGTGTCAGCATATGGTCTTGTCATATTTTCTGCTAATCTCCAGTCAAGCATTTCTTCCATACCTAATACTTTAGCACCACTGTATAAAGTTTCTATAGTTCTTGAAGCTTTTTTGAAGTTGTCAGTTTCTTTTACTTCTAAAAATGTATCTTCTTTTTCTATTGTTTTTTGTAAACCTGTAGGCGTAATTTTAACTTTAAATACTTGATCTATGTAACTTTTCCATTCAAAATATAATACTTGTACAGTATTTTGATCATACCTGCCATTAAAGTTAGGTGAATAAGCAGTATTGCCTGTGTAGTTTTGTAGTTTTTTAACTTGTTCAGGTGTTAAACTAGGAAATTGTTTTTTTAGCTCAACAATAGGTACATTTCTAACCTCACCTACGTAATATACATCTTCAAAGTTAGGATCATTAGTGTATGAATAAACTATATTAGCTGGATCAACATAATCAATAACAATTCCTTCAGCTGGATTCCAAGATGTTTTAACACATGATATACCTAATACAGTTAAATCATAGTTAAGTCTTTTTCTAATTAAATGGTATTTATTTTTATCTAATACTTGAGATATTAATTGCTCTTCTGCTACTTCAATAGATTGTTTATAATCCATTTGCATATGAGCTGGAATATCTTCTAATGTTTCAGGTGAATTTTTAGCTGTAGATTCTGAAAGGTCAATACCAAACTGCTGCATAACCATGTCATTAAACTTTTTAGCTTCAATATCCATCATTATACGCTGAGCGTATTTAGTTCTTTTTCTTAAAGAAGTAGGATCTTGAGCCATTGCTTTTACTTCATAAGATCTTTGAGACATGCCATTAACAACTATATCTACAAACTTAGGAATAATAGGTACAGGTTTCCAATCAAGATTTAAATAACTTAAATCACCATTTATTGCTAGTTCATCTTTATATTTTTGAACTGGCTGCTCTGCTCTCGCGTAAAGTCTTAAGTTGTGATAGTTATTGTAATTAGTCATATATCTATAACCAACACCTTGTGAATTTCTAAACCATTCACCTTCAATAGCTCTTGCAACTTTCAACCCATACTCGTAAGTAGCTTTCTCAGCGGCAGGTACGACCTGATCAGGAAATGTACTATATGTAGTAGTAGCTTGCATATATATTAATTAATTTTTGATATTGTACCGGTATTGTCATAAGTTTTAATACCAAGATTTATTTTATTAGTAAATTTTTGAGGCATAGGTCTGTATAAATTTTTATTACAAGCCATTATAGCTAAACCAGAGCTGATACTAGCATCATGTTTAGTTCTATTATTTATATTAAAAATAGCCCAGTCTTCTAATGTTTTTTGGTGATACATGTCACCGTAATTATTTTCTTTAGCACCTACAAAATTTTCAATATAGCTTTCAATAGCTGCAGCATGTGCTTGTTTAATGTCTTCACTCGAGTTAGGTATTCCACCTATTTCTCTTTCAGTTATAGATAATTTGTTGATTAGTTTATCAGGTCTATTCATTGAGAAACCTCTATAACCCCTACGTTTTAAATAGTATAATAATCTTGGTTTGTTATTTTCAGCAAGTATTGGCATACCATAAAAAACTAAAGCCATAAGGACATCTTCAAAAAATATTTCAGCTGTTTGAGGTCTGGCTATATATTCTAAAAAAAAATGATTATTAGGCGCATCTTCCATAGAAAACTTAGTTAATCCATGTAGTGATCCATTAGACCCTTTACCATCAACAGTACCGCTAATATCATAACTATCACAACCAAAGCTTCCAACGTGTTCGTTTCCAGGATATTTAGTTCCATTTTTTATAATCACTCGATTTTGTAAGTTTTTAGGTGGTACCCAACTTATTTTAAATCTTCCGTCAGTGCTAGGATAAAACATTACACTTGTGTCTTTAACACCATTAACCCAATTAAAACTACCTTGAGTAACATTTAAACTATTGTTTATAGAATCATTATAGTCAATTTGTTCATATATTTTAGTAAGATTAAACAAGCTTTGTTTTGCTTCATCTCTAAAAGCATGAGCTTCAGTTCTTGGAAACTGCCTATAATATTCATTTAAACTATCTTGATCAGACTTTAAGCCGTCAACTTCGTTTTCCCAATGTTCGATAACTCCTGTTCCAATTTCGTGACCATCAATTCCTTTGACTGAATTTTTACCTCTAATGAAGACAGGTAGTCCATAAGTATCCATGAATCCTTCGTAGTTCCATTCCATAGGTATGAACAAGCTATAGAGCCCAGAAGATGTTTGTCCGTTTCTATTTCTTTTAGTAACGTCGCTATTGTAGTATAGTTTTTTAAAATTGTCTCCACCTTTATCTAAAGAATTTGAAGTTGAGCCCATCATACATTTACCTACAATTCTTGATCCTAATCTTAATGTAGTTTTTGTAACTCTCCAGTTGTTTAATATATTATCAGGTCTTTCCCACTTTCCACTTTCGTCATGAGCTAATATTTTTAACTTTTCACCATCGTAAGAGTTATCACCTGTATTTTTCCAATCAATAGTAGTATCTAAACCTTCTATTTCTAGTTCTTTAATATTTTCTTGGAGTTTTCTACGAGTAAGTTTCGCGGCTGGAACTCTATACGCCAACTCCGTTTTTGGCCTGTCCATCCCGTCTTGAATAGGTTTAAAGAAGAATGGGTAGTTAACCGATATGGGTACAACTTTATCCGTGAACATTTTTTTGGCATCTGAACCAGACTTAGACAATATACCGAATCTAGCATCGGAAGATATTGTAGCTTGGTTAACAAGTTCTGCGCTTGCCATAAAGCTGAATCCAGATCGTCTGTTTTTAAGATAGCACATTCCGTAGCACCTTGTATCTGCTTTACATGCTTCCCAAAATATAAAGAAGAGTCTGTTTGCTTCTCTATAGTCGGGTGCTCCAACGTCGATTTTTGACCACTGCAAGTACATGTAATGAGTACCAGTAATATATACAGGACTGCCATTATTGAAGAAATGAAAACCTTGTTCTCTACGCTTAAATTCTTTGTCGATATAATCATACCATTTTTCTTTAAAATCTAATGAGTATTCTTCCCAATCAAATCTTGTTTTTATTTTTTGTAATTCTTTTGGATACTCAAACTGTTGCCAGTATTGTTCAGTTTTATTTTTGCTTCGTTTATACGGTTCATCGACTGCTGGTAAAGCAATGCGGAGATTTTGTATTTCAATGATCTGTCCAATTTTTCCTGTTTTGCTTATTACTATAAAGTCATAATCAGAGTTGTATCCATACTCCCATTTTTTAAATCTATTGTTCTTAGCTAATATTTTAGAATTAACAACATCTTTAACTTCTTTCCATAAAGTTTGTTGATAAATCATTTACTTCTCCCTTCTGCAAATCCCTTAAATAACTTTTTCTCTTTTGGGTCGTCCATGCCTTTTAATATATTTTCTTCTTCTTCTATTCTTTGCAATATTTCAAAAGCGTCCATTATACAAAGCTTTTTAGTAGCTGCAGCATTTTTTAATCTATCAGCAGCAACATCATCTTCAGTATTTGTAATTATTTTTTCTTCTGCTACTTTAATTAGTTCATTAACTGCTTTTCGCCCAGCGTGGATTATATTCTTTCTCGTTTCCTTCGTACTCATGAGTAAGTGCTATATCATTTGATTTCATACAATAAAGTCGCTCGTTATTTACTATAAACTCAAATTCAGAGTTAGGTGTAAACGTGACAAGCTCTCCAGGTTTTATTTTAAGATCATCTAACAAGTTATTACCATATTTTAATATACCAATATGGTTTTGTTCTTTATCAGCGCTTAAATAGTCTTTGTTTAATATGGGTTTAACAAAACAATAATTTAAATGAGACTTATTATTATACATGTATACTTGTTCTGGATATGCAAAATATAAATCATCTTTAAAAAAAGTTGAAGAATTTTTTTCTTTTCCTTTCATATCATAGTACCTTCTAAAGATATTATGATGTACATATAACTCGTCTCCTATATTTATTTTAGTTTTATAAGCTGCTGGTGTAGAAACGACAATAGCTTTCTTGCTAACAAACTTATGATCTTCAATACTAGTGTTAACAATGAAGGTTTTATCATTGATCTTCTTTGTATTATCATATCTTTGATCTAACGGTTTAATTATAAATTGGTATAAACTTTTCATTAATAATTTAAATCGTATTCAACAGATACAGCCATATTACGATTAAATTTTTTCCAAGGCAAAACTTCTTTATTTTTAATTATATATATATTATAAGAGTTGTCAGAGTCTTCATATAGTATATCATTAATAATATGTTTTCCATATACTTCTTGCCCAAGAGAATAATGCATAGCTTCGTTTTTGTAATCAGTACCTATACTAATCTTTCTTATCTTTTTCATCTTCTATCTTGATATAGCTACCGTCATTTAAATTTATTTCTATATGACCATACTCTTTTTCTAGTTCTTTTTTAAAATCTTCTATTTCAGTATTAATAGAGGCTATTTCATGCAGTAAGCCATGTTTTTTAGTTTCTATAATGCCAATATCACTTATTACTCTTTGCAGTTTCTCATGTTGAGTTTTAGCTATTTCTAATAGCTCTTCTTTGATTTTCATTTGATTAAATTTGATTGGTTATTTATTAATTTATAGTATATGTACCATCATTAAAATCTATAGTAACATTACCATATTTTTCTTTTAACTGTTTTAAATATCTACCTAAATCACCTTCATTATAATATTTAAGTTGTGTAAGTTCTTCGTCTGTTATTTTACTCATAATATACTTATTTGTTATTTATATATTTACTTATATAAATTACTTTTTACTCTATAGGACCTGGTTCGGTCCAAGCTGCAGTTTCTAGTAGAGCTAAAGCTTCTGTTTGGTTCATTACACTACCTACTATTGGTAAACTACCATCTGTAATAAAACTTGGTGTTACACTATAAGAAAGTAGTCCTTGAGTGTTTGCTAAGTTTCTTCTCATACTTTGCGCAGAAGATTGATTTACTTGAGAAAAAAGCACTTTGTCTGTATCGCTTAAATCTATTACTATATAACTTATATTATTCATTTTTTTTATTTTAATATTTTAACTTGGTGTATCTGTAACTCTATCTTCCACACCCATATTCACACTAAGAGCATTTGCTGTACTATAAGGTGCATCTCCAACAACTTCATCTCCACCCATTCCAGAACTTAAACCATTAGCATAACTTCCAACTCCATCCACTATAGCATCCTCTCCCATATTGCTTGAAGTTCCATTGTTACTTCCTTTTTCATCTAATACAGTCCAATCAGGGTTTACCCAAGAACTATTACTTCCTAACTGCCACCAGCTTACTAAGTTTGAATATGCACTATGATTGTTTAGATTTGATGGAACTCCTTCATTATAAATTTCTCTTACTTGTGAAGATGTTAAAGCTGAATTAAATACTGATACGTTTGAAGTAGTTTTTTGTCCACTTACTGCTGATGGTTTTATGCCTCCAATAGTAAATTCAGCGGTTGCGTTTAAAGTAGGTATTGAAGCTGGAAAACTTGGTGAACCTATTAAAGTTTTTTGCGTTCCATTTATATAAACTTTTAATATATTAGCACTTCCAGTTTCATTGCCATCATAAACCATGCAAATATGATACCAAGTATTTATATTTATATTACCAGAATATGGTAATGTAAAAGATTGATAACCTGTGCCTGTATCTCCTATAGCAAAATAAATACTATGTGCATCTGCTTCAACAAGCCATCCTGCTCCAAAACTACCAATAAAATAACCTAAATAACTTTTAGCACCAGTAGAAGGAATTTTTAACCAAAAAGAAACAGAAAGAGTGCTTGTATTTTCAGCACCTAATACTCTACCTGCACTTACATAATCATTTGCACCATCAAAATCTAAAGCATAAGGAGAGTAACTACTTGTAAAACTTAAATCTGATTGCTCAAGTGCTGATTGTGTTAATCCAAAACTTTCTGTTGTGTTTGAATTTGTGCTATCATCTGGAATAGCCCACCATGAATTTGATGAATCCCAAGTAGCAGAAGCATCTAATTTCCACCAACCCTGCAAAGAAGTAAATCCTGACATTGAAGTAAGTGGAGAACCATTATTGTAAAGAGTTTCTACTGAGTTAGCACCTGTTGCTGATAGTGCTGTATTAAACAAAGTTAAATTTGAAACATCGTGTGTCCATTTACCAGCAGCCGATGAACCTATCATTCCGACTACAGTGTCAGAAGTAAAATTTGAATTAGAATTACTACCTTGCAATTGGTCGTTAAAATAGACAGAAAAATTAGTATTGTTTCTAACTACAGTTAATAAAAACCAACCTGTCGGATATGTTAAACTACCTACACAAGCGTAAGCCGTTGTACCTTGTGTTGCACCATAACAAAGATAACCACCGTTAGCTGCAGGGTTTATCATCCAATTACCAGCATAAGTTGATATTAAGAGGTCATCTCCTATAGTTCCGTTAAAATTAACCCATATACTAATAGTGTTTTGTTGACCAATATTAACTCCTGAACTACCTAACCTTATATAATTTACACCAGATGAAGGAAAAGAAAAAACATAATCTTTCAAAGAACTATTAGGCACTAAATAATTAGAACCATTAAACGAATCTTGGTCACCGAGTGGGTAATATGCCACAGGTTTTCCACCGCCACTAATAGCCATTGGGTTTCCTATACCAGTAGAGCTTGAACCATACAAAGTAGTTACTTGGCTTGAAGAAAGTTCGTAATCAAAAATGGCTAATCCGTCTATTTGACCATTAAATCTAAAATCATTATTGTAAGCTCTTTGCCCTATATCAGCATAAATAATATTAGTTGGTACAAGACCGCTTGTAGTTGAAGAAGTTGGGTCTAAAGAGCCATCTATATAAACTTGTATAACTCCGTTAGAATTATTAAATGTCATTACTAAATGATGCCAATTATCATCATTTACAGTTGCGGTAGTTTGTAAGTCAGAAAAACCACCAGGAGGAGTTCCAACCACTCCATAAACCGTGCCTGAAATCAAACCAAGACCAATACTACCGGTAGAATATCTCCCAGTGAAAAGTATATAACTGAATGCAGATGAAGTAGTTTTAATCCAAGCTGAAATACTTATTTCTGTCATAGCACTTATTGTAGGACCAATAGAATCTATTTCTATATTTTGAGTTCCATCAAAGCTGAGCGAGTAGTTCGATTGCTTACTAACATTGCTCTCTGTACCGTTCCATGCGTTAGGTAATCTCCATTGTCTATTATAGTAGTTGCTCATATCTTAATTTTATCAATCCCCCATTCTTAACCATAGTTTCAAATTACTTCCAGAAACAGTTGACAAGTCCTTAGTTAGTCCAGCTGAGGTTGCACTATATATCTCTGATACTTGTGTAGCTGTTAATTCTGTGTTCCAAACTGCTACTTCGTCAAGGTTTCCAACAAAAAACCTTTTATTATAAGCGTAGTTAGGGTCTGCAACACCTATATAAGTAGGTCCGTTAAAATCTAAATCATCAGTTGTTGGCTGTGTTCCTGTATATGTTCCGCTAACTATACTACCATCGTGATACATTTTTAAATCAAAATTACCAGCAACTGAATCATAAGTAACAACACAAACTAAATGATGCCAATTCGTGTCAGTTGTTATAGTGTGGTCAATACGATAGCCAGAATCACCATTTATTGCAAATCTTAAATTAGAATTAATAAGAGCTATGTATAAGTTTCCACGAGTTTGATAAATGCTTTTTGGATTATTACCAAGTATATTAGTGTAAGAAATGGAATTTTTCTTATACCATAAACTTACTGTTAAATCTCCATTATAAACATTATTAATACTGCCTAATCCATTACCAGCATTTATGTAATCATTAACCCCATCAAACGCCATACTGTAATTATTAGCAATGTTAGCTACAGCCACTTCTACAGATTGAGTTGATGTATTTGGACAAACACTTGAACCGCTTGAAGTAGTATCATAAGTTATTGTATAACTTGCTTCAGTAGTAGCACTTAAATCTATTTCACCAGTTGAGCTTCCTGTATTTGTTCCACTATCTACAAACACTAAACCACTTGTAGAGCTAAATGTACCGCCTGTTAATCCTGTTATTGTTGGTGTTGGGTCTGCATCTGTTGGCTCATAACTACTAGCAGAGTAAGCAAAGCTAGCGTTGTCTAAAGCGTTTAAAGTAAAATCAAAAGTTGCTGTTGCCGCATTAGTATCCGTGTAAGTAATTACATAAGTAGCTCCAGGTGTAGAAGAAGAAATATTAATAATACCAGTTGAACTACCAGTATTTGTTCCACTATCTGCAAAAACAATTCCAGTAGTAGAACTATAAGTTCCAGCTCCTTCATTACCAGCTACTGTTGGTGTAGGATTACTTGCGTCAGCGCAGTAAGCAGTTTGATCGTAAGAAATACTAAGAGGTATTATAACTGTTCCACCAGGGCGAGATGTTCCAGGTAGGTTACTTAACTCTATGATTCTTCCTCCTATACCAATAAACATGCGTATGCTTTAATATATAGCTACTAAATCTCCTGCTGCATAAGATCCAGCACTTAAATTCACAGCTACAACTCTTTTAGCTAGTATTGGTAAAAAAGATCCAGCTGTAACACCTTTTAGCTTAGCAGTATAAGTTGAGTTATATAACTCTCCGCTTTCTAGTATTATATCTAATCCATTATCAATAGCTATTCCAGAGTAAATACATACTCCTCTTTCACTTGTATCTGGTAAATCTATGCTTTTAACCGTAAAAGTAGAAACGCCAGCACCTGCATCATTTAAGGTGTCACCGACTACATAACCTTCTCCATAAGGTTTATTAACAGTAGCAGTAAATGATAATTCAAAAGAAGTAATAGCTCCCGCAGCATCTACTGTAAGTATTTTTACTTTTGCAGCTTCAGTAGCTCCAGCACCAGTACTTAGTGTAATAATGTCGTTAGCAGAATAACCAGCTCCAGCTGCTGTCATTTCAAGACCGTTAGCAATACCACTATAGGTAGCTCCAGTTCCTTCTTGACGTGGATTTATAGCACCAATAGCTATAGGAACCATGTCATGAGCAAATACCCTTGGTTGAGCAGCTTCATTTCCGTTTAATCCTCTCATTGTTTATTTATTTATTTATTTTTGTAATTTTTTCAGCACCTCTAGATCCAAAGTATGCTACATATACTGTTACCAGTAAAGTTTTTAATAAGTCTATCCACGATTCATCTACATCAAATTGTAAATGAAAAGAATCTACAGCCATCATAAATACAGCTGAAGTTGTTAAGAATACTAAAGCTAGTGGTCTAGTATTTTTACTAAGCCAAGAGTCTGATTTCATATCTGCTCTCCATCTACTAGATACTTCTTTCATTTCAGCTATATCTTGCTCTATAAGCTTCATGGCTTCTTCTTTATCTACAACGTCAATATTATTATCGCTTGATATAAGATTTTTTACTACACCTAGTGTACCTTGATTAGGTAGCACATCTCCAAGAGCTTGTAATACTTTAGGTGCTTTACTCGCTAGAAAAGCACCTACTTTAGTTTCTTTAAATGTTTTTTTCATCATAAAATTCGTGTCCAAAAGGTATAAATAAAAAAGATACTATTCTACCTTTTTGTAATGTTACTCTGTATTTTCTATAAGTTCTATTTAATCTTTTGTTATCATCTAAATAACTTTGAGATTTTAAATGAGGTATATAAGGTAAAATATCATTCACGGAACTTACAAAGAAATACCTATCTAATCTATAAATTTCATCTTTACAATCAACATAGTCAATCATGATAGTTTGATCATCAATATCTCTTTCCCAAATTATAATAGAATCGTTCCTGTATGGAGCATTAAAATCTTTCCATTTGTGTTTTATAACAAATCCACTATCTAGCAAAAGTTGTTGTGTATTTATTTTTTTATTGTATAATGATTTTAAAAATTTTTCATTATTAATAGTGCATTCAACTATATCAGATACTAATTGTTGAGAATAAAAATTAAAACAAAATAGTGTTAAAGCGGTTAAAATTGTATTTTTCATATATATATAGGTTTATTGGTTTGTACTATATATAGTATCACATATTGATAATTTGTCTTACAATTTAAATATTTATTTTATTTTTTCTTTTTTTTACTACCTATTTTTGATGGAGCTCTTGTTCCAGAAGACAACTCGTCTAAAGCACTTTCAAAAGTATTAGTGTAACCTTTGTCTTTAGCTGTTTTTCCTAAAAATCCTTTTTTACCACCAGCCGCTAATCTACTTTCAAATTGTCCAATTTTATTAGATTTGTATCCAAGAAATTTATTTAATTTTTTATCTATTCTTTTTTGGTTAACAAATTTAACTTTACCTTTTGTTCTTGATCTTACTTGATCTTTTGACTGGCCACTAAAAGCTAAATCACTTTTGCTTACAAGTGTTTTTGTTTTTTCACCTGATCCTAGTTTTCCTTTAAATTTTGAAAATTTATAAGTTGCAGGCTCTTTATATGTTGCTGTTTTAGTACCTACGTTTTTTGAAAATTCTGCACCTTTAAGATCTTTTTTATTGCCGCTTTTATCTAAATACTGTGCTTGAACTTTTTCAGTTATATTTTCTTTTTGTAATAAAGGATTTTTTATTTCAACTTTTCTTTTAATATCGTAATCATAAGCATCTCCTCTTCCTTCAGATTTATTAAGTTTAGATAAAGTTTTATCTTTTCTAAGCTTTCCCACTTGAAAAACAGAAGTACCTAATTGTTTTCCATAAGTACCACCTTCTACTGGTGCCACCTTCTGTACAGAATATAAGTCTTTACCAGCATCACTTTTTCCTAAACTTTCTTCTTTAAGCATTTTTCTACTTGCTGCTTCGTTTCTGCTTGCATCAAGAACGCTTCTTGTAAAGTTGCTAGTTGTTTTATCTCCAGAAAGAGTTTTAGGATCTGTAACTAGCGATTGAGCAACACCTTGTATTACCTCTCCACCGCCACTTGATTGTAATTCTGCATCTGCTCTATCAGTATAGCTACTAGATATATATTTACCAGTTTTATTTTTAGTAGATTTAGTACCTTTTTTAGCTTGTCTTTTTCTTTTTTGAGCATCTTTTTCAGCCTGTCTTTGAGCTTTTGGCTTAAATATTGGTGCAGTAGGACCTTCAGATTTTATTAATTTTTTATCTAATAAATTTTTAAATGTTGCAGCTGGTCCTCTACCTGGTTCTTGTTTGTATGCCATAACTTACTTCTTTTTTACTTTATTACCTTCTTTATCTAAAACACCTATGTTTATTAAAAAATCTTTCTTAGTGTATTTACCATCTCCAGATACATCTTTAGCAGTAGGGCCTTTACCTTTACCTTCTACACTACAACCAAAATTTTTAGCATAGTTAGCCATTTTAACAACAGCTGGTTTATATTTCTTTTTGTTTTTCATTACAGCATCAGCTCCATCACAAGTAGATTTACCAGGCATATTTTTCTTTACCCATTTAGTAAACTTACCTTTGTTTTTTGGATCAATGCTTATATCATCTTTTTTCTTAGGCATAACTTATTTTTTATTCATGTTATATGGAAAATTTTTATTGAACCACTCTTTACGGTGGTCACATCCGCAGCCACCCGGTATTTTATCAGCTAATTTTTTTATACCAGTAGCTTTAGTAAACTTTTCTATACTGTCTCCTAAACCTTTTGATTTCATAAATCTTTATATTCTTCAGTTGCATCGAAGCTAGGACAAGCCTTGTTAGCAAATTCGTTGTGTGAATATATAGCAGCATCTGGATACATAGCTTTTAAAGTTCTAAGTACCGCAAGTAAACTTTGCTTTTGTGTTTCTGTTCTAGTATCTTTCGGGGTCTTGCCGTCTTCCTCAACGCCTCCGCAATAGCATACACCGATAGAATTACGATTATGCCCTGAACAATGAGCCCCGATTCTAGCTATATCTCTACCTTTTTTTATTTCACCATTTATGTCAATGTAAAAATGATAGCCTATGTCTGACCAGCCACGACCTTCTACGTGCCACTTTCTTATAGTATCAACACTTATATCTTGGCCTTCTCTTGTAGCTGAGCAGTGAATAATTATTTCTTTTATATTTCTCATTTGTTTTTTAATAAATACCATTTATGAGCTGTGTAGCCTAAGGTAGTTAATAATAATAGTATAGACAATATTGGCTCTAGCCATCCTAGACTAACAACCGTTGCTGAAGTTATATTCAGGCAGTAGAGCTTTAAGTCCTCCACTGTCATTATTTTTGTGCTAATAGATTAGCGTTACCTTTGTAAGGAACGTTATCTATCTCTAAACCTACCTCAATATTTTCATCTCTTGAGTCCATGTTTCTTGTGCCAACTGGCATGCATCTTTTTGGTGTAGGAAGTTTAACTCCTGATCCTGTTATTCCTTTTCTCATTTTTTTTATTTTATAAATTAGAAGCTTCTATTTCTGCTTGTATTTCTAAATTGTCTTTAAAGTCTTTGAAAGCTGATCTACGCTGTCTTCTTTGAGCTTTTCTCATTAATCTCTTTTCCTTACCTTTTAACTTTTCTCCAGTTTTTTCGTATTTTCCAGTTTCTTCATTAAAAGTTTTTCCTTTCCTTGCTTTTCTATCTGCTTTTCTATCTTCTCTTTTTACACCTCTCGCAGCTGACATACCAGACTGCTCTCCTTTTCTAGAATCTCTAAAAGCTTTAGCAGCTTTACCAAGACTATAGCCGCCTAATCCTCCAGTAGCTACATATTCTTCTCCTGCAGCTTCTAAAGATTCTTTTATAGATTTTTTCTCACCACTATCTCCTTCAAAAGCTTTTTGATAGTCACTTACTTGTTCTTGGTAGTTTTCTTCTCTTTTAGCTAGGTTTTGATCTTCTAATGTAGCAAATTCAATATTAGTAGCAAGATCTTCTTTAGGTGCTTGCTGTACTACACCGCCAACATTGGAGCCTCCAGATTCTAAAGCTGCACCTGTTATTTGTCCAGATGCTTGAGCTACGTTATCAGTACTACTAATAGGTAGTGGCGTGGTAGTGTTTCCAGTTCCTATAGGACTAGACACGCCAGATCCTCTAGTCATAGCTTGGAAATTCTGCTGTGTATTTATACCAAAACTACCAGGACTAACAGTCGATGTTTCACCTGGTAAAGGAATTGGACTAGACAAAGCTGCTATATCTATTGGACTTATTTCCATATTATCTGTTTTTATCTTTATTTAAGTTATTAATAGAAAAACTTAAAACTTTATTTGAATACGTATTTTTTGGTAATTTATCAGGAATATCTTCTTCCCCTAACATTATACGATACATCCTGCTTATTAACTGTTTGCACTTGTAAGAAACTTTATATATATGATATTTTTGAGTGGTGCGGTTTCTTTTTCTCCACACAACTATCCACCCTTGTTTCAATAATCTGTTCCAGCGCCTGTTATCCCAGCTATAAGAATATGTACCTGTTATAAAATCATTTTTATTAAAAAAATCAATAGCATCTAAATAAATCAATAACTCTAAATCTGCGTCATTAAGATCAAAGCTTTTACAAGCCCATTTTCGTATTATTCTATAATGCTTTAAAATTTTTAATTCTTTTAAGTCAGAAGATGTTAATTTCCTCATAGAACTATAACAATATCTTGTTCTTTAATAACTTTATATTGTTGTTTGTTTATTTCAATATTAAAACCCGCTGCTTTATCATAATAGACTTCATCATCTATTTTCAATAAAGAAACATCAGAGCCAGGTTTTACAATCTTAGCTCTTCTGTACCTAACATCTTCCCTTTGTTTTTCAGCTAGTATTAATCCACCTTTAGTAGTGGTATTAATTTCCTTGATAGGTTCAATAACTATATACTTACCTATTGCTCTCATATCCTAACATTGTTAACTACACAATCTGTAGATAATATAGTAGTTGCTACTGAAGCCGCATTTTGAAGAGCGCTTTTTGTTACTAGCAAAGGATCTATAATTCCGGCTTTTACCATATCCACCGTTTTTCCTGTAACCACATCTAATCCTCTACCTTCTTCATCTGGATCAACATATTCTTTTACGCCTGCATTTTTTAATATAACCTCATATGGCTTGCGTATTGCTTCATACAATACTTCTTCACCTATTGATTTTGGTTCTAAATGCATGCTAGCGTTTAATAAAGCTATGCCGCCTCCAGAGACTATTCCTTCTTTTATTGCGGCTTTTGTAGCACAAATAGCATCTTCAACCCTGTCCCTTTTTTCTTTTAGTTCAACTTCTGAATTAGCACCAACTTTTACTACAGCAACTTTTGCTTTTAGCTTAGATAGTCTTTTTTCTAGTCTTACAATGATATTTGGGTTTTTAGTTTCTTTAATTTGGTTTTCTAATAACTTAACAGTGTCTTTAATTTCGTTCTTATCAGAAAGATCTACTTGTAAAACTGTTTCTTCGTGATTAGTAACAGACTTAATACATTTGCCTAAATGCTCTATTTGTATTAAATCCATGTCATCTCCTAAATCTTCATTAATTAACGTAGCTCCAGTAACAGTACAAAGATCTTCTAATACATCTTTTTTGTTTATTCCATATATAGGAGCGTCTATTACGTTTATTTTTATATTTCCTTTAGACTTATTCATTGCTAAAGCGGATACTACTTGTGGATCAACATCTGCTATAACAAGTAAGCTTTTCCCACTTTTAATAATATATTCAAGGACAGACTGAATTTTCCTTATGTTGGTTATTTGTGACTCAACGATGAGCACTAGCGGATTATCTAATTCAGCCGTTCCTTTTTCTTTGTTGGTAATAAAGTGGTTGCTTTTCAAAGGTTGATCATATTGAACACCTTCAATTAATTCAACTACTGTTTCAGGTTGTTCATTTGTTTCCATCATAACAATACCTGTTTCATCTACCATTTTAAAAGCCTTACCTATTATTTTACCTAGGTGTTTGTCATTGTTAGCAGATATAGTAGCCACTTGATCTATTTTTTTACCAGTTACTTTTTTAGAATTTTTAGTTATATACTCAATAACTTTTGTTACACCAATTTTTATTCCTTCTTTCATGCCTCTTTCATCATCTAATAAGGAATGAGACTGTGCTTCATCTAATATAGCTTTAGCTAACACTGTGGCTGTAGTTGTACCATCACCGGCATCTGATACTGTTCGTTGAGCTGCTTGTTTTATTAGCGTAGCTCCAATATTTTCTAATGGATCTTGTAACGTTATACTATTAGCAACTGTTACTCCATCTTTTGTTATCTGTGGTATACCTGCTTTATCTTCTAATATAACACATTTACCACTTGCACCTAGAGTAGAGCCAACAGCGTTGGTTAATTTTTCTACCCCAGTTAATACCTGACTCCTAGCTGTTTCGCCAAAAGTCAGGTTTTTAACTAACTTTAATTCTTGCATTTAATTTAATTTAATATAATTGTGTTTGAATACTACTCGAAGGTCTTAACTACTTTCGGTCCTTTGGTAAACTCTAGCTTTTTAGTGTAGTGCTCAATAGAACTGTCTATTGCAGCTTCTGCACCGGCTATTGTTTCTCTTCTGGTAACATCGATCCAATCATCTGTATCGATTTTATTGTATTCGGTTTGTAAAAATCCATTAGGTAGTTGAACTATTCTCCAGTTTTTCTTCTGTGAAATATGTTCCCATAGCTTAATGGTCTCTTCATTTGGTTGTGGTGTACTACTCCACGTATTAGTACGGGTATATAAAAACGTCATTGTGTTTGGTTTTAAGTTAAACGTTGGTTATTATATACTATCACTTGATAGTTCGGTTATTTAATATTTTTTAATTTTAAAAGCTTTAATTTCTTTTTTATTACCTGGATAGTATTCATTAGTTATTAAAGAATACTTAGGTAAATCATATGTTTGGTTAAATTCTGACCAATTATTAGTTTTAATATTTTTAACTAAGTGAAAAGTTATATCCATTATAAACCAATTTCCTAATTCATTTTCAGGATGGTATATACCATTTACATAGCTTGTTATTTCTTTAGGTTGCAAGTTGCAACATGGACATCTTTTTATTTCATCCACATAAATACCAACATCAATATCAGACTTATTTGTGAAATCTCCACTAACTCTACTTCCATAAACTGCTATATCTACATATTCTTTATCACCTAAAACTTCTAATATTCTATTTAATAACTTTTTTTTATCATCAATACTCCAGTCTTGTATTAAATCCATTATACAATGGCTGTTATAAGTCCGTTTTTAATTGTAAAAGTTAAAGACGCAGAATTAGCACCATTCCTAACAGCTATAGTTGTAGTTAATCCAGCTGTGTTGTCTTGAGAATAATAAGTACCTCTAACCAAACCTGTTCCAGGAGCTCCGCCGTTGCTAGATGTTATATTACCACTGGCTATAGTACCCGTTACCGTAAGCTCTGAACCATCAAAAGTTAAATTTGTTTCACCTTGTATACCACTTGCACTTGTAGCAGTTACTAGTCTTTCACTGTCTCCAGTAGAAAAAGAAGTTACAGGTATAGTTGCCCATTGCACACCGGTTGATTCAGCAGATCTAGCTTTTAAATAATATCCATCTGTTCCAACAGCTTGAGTTGTTGTAGTAGCTCCGTTTCCTATAGCTATTGTACCTTTAGCAGTTGTATCTAGCTGTGTCAAAGCGCTTGTACCATTTCCAACCAACATGTAACCACTTACAACTTCTTGCCCTACTAGGTTAGTTACCCACTCTGGGGAGGTAGCTAGACTATTAACACTTAATATTTTACCAGCAGTTCCTATACTTACAGTTGCTAAAGTAGTAGTTGTTTCTGCATATAACAAGTCTCCAACACCGTAAATACTTTGACCAGTTCCACCATCTACAGCTCTTAATTCTCCTGACATAGCTGTAGCAGCTAAATCAACTTGCATTTTAGCAGTATTAAATACTAAACCACCATTTGAAAATAAACCAGTATTTAATGTATCTGGATTAGTAGTAGTATCTATATCAATACCGTTTCCTGCTTGATAAGAACTACCACCACCACCTGATGGGGTTACCCAAGTACCATCACCTCTTAAAAAAGTAGAAGCTGATCCACCTGTAGGAACGTATCCTGTAGTAGCGCCACCGCTATAAGCTCTAGAAGATATAGTAACATCTCCAGTAGATCCAGATACTTGTATAGGTAGAGTAGCAACAAGTGAGTCTACAACATCTAATGGATCTTTTAAATCTCCAATAGTGATTTTTTTAGTTTGATTACTTGCAGAAATATCAGATACTAATAATAAGTCTCCAGAAGTTGGGTTTGTTTTATTAGGATATGAATATATTATTGGCATTAAATATATTTACCTTCTGATTTATTACTAGAACCTAGTCCTTTTATACCTTTTTCAGTAGGTGTCATTGCAGTAGCACCTTTATCCATCATTGCAGTAGCACCTCTTCTGTGTCGATGTACTTTATCTGCTGATGTCATATAACCGTATTCAGAAGATTTCTTTATGTCATAAGCAATATCTGCTTTAGTTCCTTCACCGGTTTTCATATCATGTCTAGCATTCATAGCGTAATGCTCAGCTGGTGATTGTTTAGAAGCCATTGGTCCTTCTTTATAAGCCATAACACCTTTTTCTTTCATTGCTGTAGCACCTTTTTTGTTTTTATAAGCCATTTTTTTATTATTTAATCTTTTAATTTTACTACAATGTTTTTCCCTTTGCTGTCTTTCTTTACTTCTGAGTAATCTTGGACGCTTGTTTGAGGGAAATCACCTGTTTGTTTCTTAATTAGTTTTTCAAGCTTGTATTCTTCTACGTAATCACCTGTTTTGTATTTTTTAGGGACTTTAATAGTGTCACTTTTTGGTAATGATTTTCCAACTGCACTTCCTACAGCTCCAGCTATACCAGCAGATGCCATACTTTGGGCTATTTTACCCATATCTTCTGAGTTAGTGTTGTTTTTACCATTTCCTAGAGCCTTATTATCTGGTCCGTAATGTAATTTGGCCATTGGCCCTAGTTCTTTTTCCATAATAATTAATTTTTTTGTCTTATTTTACTATATTACATAGAAATACTCGTTTTTACCTAGTGAAGGGGGTGACAAATGCCCCTTATTAGGTAGCTTTAACAGGCTAATGTCACCCTATAATTGCAAATATATAAGTGTTGTGTTGCCCCCTACCTAATCTATTTACGTTCTTAAAACAAAATGATTTTTAATTTTAGCGGCCGGCCATAATTTTATATAATTTTGCCATAGTTTTTAGACTTTTTTAATTTAGGCCCCCTTTCGTTCGATATTTTCAATAAATATGTACAAACTAAATACGATGTACAGCTGATAATACTATAAACAATTAAACAATTATAAACTTAACTTAAAATAAATAAATATGAAATCTTTAATTAACAACATCGAATTAACATTACTAAAAATATCTATAATATCTTTTGTAACTACAGTATTATATATGATTACTAAGTTTGGTATCATTCAATATATTTCATTTAATGGAATTTAAAATGTAAATCATTGAGAATTCAAGTGCTGGACTTCCTAACAATAAATAATAAATAAACAAAGTTACACTTTTACAAACTAAATACTAAACTAAATAGATAATATAATAAACTAAACTAAATATAAATAAATAAAATAAATAACAATATGAAAACTAATAACTTAACAACAAAAAGATTTGTAATCAGAAAATCATTACTTGGAAATAATACAGTAATAACTTTTACAAATAAAAAAGATGTCACATTCACTTATGATCATGATGAAATTTACTCAACATTTCAAGAAAAGTTTGAAAGTATGCCATGTTTCCAACAGTACTCTTCTTATACAAATAGTAATACTGTTCCAAAATTCTGCAGAGAATTAAGTGAAATATCTTAAAAAACAAAAGTCTTAGTTGATAGTAATACTTTAGAGACTATAAATATAACGAACATATTACTCAAAACATAGCCGAAATGGTTGGAAGTGAAGTTCGATTCTTCATTCGGTTACAAACTAAATACTACAAAGTGTAGATAATAATATAAACTAAATAAAATAATAACTATGTATAATGTAAATAATCCTTCAAACTGGTCTTGGTCAAAAGCTTTCGCTGAAATGGAAAAGACTGTAAATCAAGCTGAAATGACTCAGCAATGTATAATGATACTCGGTAACTCTGAAACTACTGAATATAAAAATCTTTCAAAGTCTAATCAAGACGAAGTATATAATCTTTTAAATCAAATATTATGAGTAATAAAGGAACTACAATAGACAAAATAGCTTTATCAGAATTTGACATGCACTATTGTCAACTTGGTAACAATGAAAAACAATGGTGTCATGATGAAATGGTAAATAATCCAAAGTGGCTAAAGAAAGACTGGGAAGATCCATTGTGGTCTATGGCTGACAAGTGGAAAGCTGGTTTACCAATATATAAAACTTATAAATAATTACAAAATAAATACGAACAAGTAAAGATAATAACAATATGAAATATATAAATACAAATAACTTAACAGTAATTGACTACGGTGACAATACAGGTAAGCTACAAATTTATCAAACAACTAAATCACCTTATGGTTACAATCCAAGAAATCTTATTGTATCTTTGTTTGGTAAACCACTAAAAGAAATTACGTACAACTATGTACAAAAACAAGTAGACAAAGTCTATTCTACTTTTAACTATGACGAAATAGACGAACTAATAAACAAAATAAATGAATGAAGAAGAAGTAATAGATAGAATATGTGACAGAGTAATTGGCACTATATATAATGAACTAGATTACTATATGTTTGAAGAATTAGGTTATGAAGAAACTGATGAAGAATATGTAAAAGATGCAGACAAACTAATTAAAAAAATAATAAAAGAACTAAACAAATGACAGAACAACAAGCAATTGAAGCAATCGCTAATGATATACAGGAAGGTATCTACGGTTGGACACAGAAATGTGGAACAGAGTGGCAGAAGTGGACATACTCACTAATGCAAGCAAGAAAAATATATAACGGTGAACTAATAATACAATTAAATATAGAAAATGAGTAGAGAAGAAGATGAAAAAACATTACTAGCTACAGTAGGTATAGTAGTAAGAGAGCTAACAATTAAGTGTCCTAATGATCAAGAACTAGGCAAAGAAGTAAGAGAATTAATTAAAAAATACAAACTAAATACGAATACTAATAGATAATAATAACATGAAAACAATTAAATTTTATCCAAGCGACAGATCACTAATTAATTTAGATGGTAAATTACTAAAAGGTTATACTATAGATAGTATACCAGACAACATAACATCATGGTTTAACTATAAAGGTTTAACATTTGTAATAAGCTAATATGAAGTGTAACCACCATATTCCACAAGCAAGATTAGATCTTGGCTATACTGAGTGTGTAAACTGTTCAACAGTTCAAAAACTTGGCTGTATCGATACCATAAATCATAAAACAGGCAACTCAATACAAGTTATGTCACGTGAAGATGCAGATCAAGCTAGTAAGTTAACTAAACGAGCTGGCTTTGGTATACTAAGATCTATGACTGGTGGTTCAAGTCAACGTAAAGCTAAAATAATACATGGATGCTCAACTACTCAAATAGGTAGTCAAGAAATGTACGAGCGCATAGGTGAAACTTACATGAATTACTTAGAAGTTGACAAAGAAATTGCAGAGCGCTATCTCGATCGAGCGCTAAACAACTTAGAAATATCTCAATTACAATATAATAAGATAAAACTAATTTGTTACAATCTAAATACGATCACTAGTAGATAATATATTAAATAATATATGAATAAAATAACAAAGCAACTCGAAAACTTATATTCTTGGACACAATTCTATCAAGATCGAGGTAATAAAGAAGGAATAAGAAAGTGTCAAACTGAAATCGCACAGTTGAAACAAGCGTTTAATAAATTAAAGAAAAATAAATGAAAGATACAAATGCTATTGAAGAAGCACTGAGAAGTAAGTGTAAAAAAGAAATAAACAAAGTAGTTGATGTTTTCATGAATGAATTTGAAATAAAAATCAGAGGTGAATATAATGGTAGTAATTATTATGAGTTTAAAGGTCCAAATGGCAAAAGTTTTCACGTTATGGGTACTAAACAAGTAAAAAATGTATTGTTTAGAATGATTTCAGGTGCTTATCTTGAATCTATGGTTGAAGTTAAATCAAGAAACTTAATTAAAAAACTAGAATTAGTATGAAAAAGAGAACTTTAAATGAAATAAGACAATCAAAAGAGTTTCAAATTGCTAAAGCTAATGCAGATTTACAAGCAGAAGTAGCTAGAAACAACAATAAAAATCCTAATGTAACAACTTCTAATCCTTTTGAACACGAAGAAGTAGATAAAACTGTTGATCAAATTGTAGAAGACTTACAACCTCATTTATTTGATACTATATTTCAGCTAATATGTGATGAAATGAATAAAAGATATGTGTTTGACTCATCAGAATATCTAACTGAAGCAGGTTTAGAACTATTTGAAGACGAATGGTTTGAGTTTTATCATGAAAATCATGGTAGAATAATGTACAAACTACTACAAAATTTAAAATAATACAAACTAAATACGAACACTATAAGATAATATAAATATGTTATACGATAAATTAAAACCACATATCAAAGCCAAGATGAAAGAAAATGCTGAAGAGTATCAGTCTGTTAATTGGCTATTTGATAAAATTAAAACCAAAGACCATTATTCTGATTTAACTATTGAAGAAATAAGATCTATCTGTACATTTGGCGATGTATGGTATTATGATCTTACACAAAAAGAGTTAATATGGGGTGATTGGTTAATAAATAAATAAATATGAACGAAGAAAAACTAGCTTTAGAAACTTTAAAAGCACTAGGTGCTAAAGATACATCAAGTCCATCTCAAGTGAAAAGAGGTACAACTTGCTTTACATTGCCAACAGGTGACTGCGTATCTGAACACAAAACAGGTTATATTAGAAGAAACTACTTAAATAAAAATGGTAGTATTTATACCTGTTATCAACTAAATCCACAATATAAATCTACTCACAAAGTAATATCAAGAGAAGGTAATCTATATGAGTGGGAACATACTAAAAGAATGTTGATAAATAATAGAGCTGAAAGGCTAAAAAGACTTGTGTTATTTGCTATTAAATATATAAACAAGGCAAATGGATGAAGATAAACGAGACTTAGCGTTAATACTATTTGGATTAGCGCTAATATTTTACATAACTATACTAACTATAAAAATAATTTAAATGGAATCAAAAGAACCAACAAACGAAAAAATAATAGAAGCTGTAAAAAAGTATTATGGCTTAATAATAGATGACAACGCTTATGATAGCGCAGATGTATATGCATACGAAGAAACAACAGCAGATGGTTATTCTGTATATGTTGTTACGATGGATATGAGAAGTGTATGTGTGTCTGAAGATGTATATTACTATGAAAGCGATGTACCATCAGCTATAATGGAAATGGTATCAAACTCTAATGGTCATTGCACTTTATATGCAGATCAATATTTTCTAGATGATATGTACTTTGATGATGTGCTACTAGAAGAATTTAGTGATATAGCTGAAAGTATATATGATGAAATTACAAATGACGAAGGCGATTATGGCTTTGATATGGCAGAAATACTATGGTTGAAGGAAGAATTTACTGAATCAGAAGAGATTAATCAGACTGTTAGTTAGTTAATAGTAGTTTAGTTTACACACTAGCTCGTACTCAAAAGGTACGGGCTTTTCGTGGTATGAAAGATAACAATAAATACAATGGATGGACTAATTACGCTACATGGAGAGTTATGTTAGAACTATTTGAAAGACACACGCCTGAAGATGGTATGGACGCTGAATACTGTAAAGAAGTAGCTGAAGAAATAATAGAGGGTAATCCTCAAATAGCTCAAGATTACGCTAATGCTTTCTTAGATGAAGTTAATTGGTACGAAATAGCTGAAGCTATAAATGAAAATGAATAATTACAAACTAAATACGATAACTAACGGATAATATTATTATGAAAGAAGATGAAATCGAAAAACTAGCTCAACTACTATTTGATAAAATAATGGAAAGGCAAGAACAAGCTGACATAGAATATGCGGATCAAATACAAAAACTAATGAATAATGGTTATATTATTGATGATGTAACAGAAAAACTAGGATTAAATGACGAAGAAAAGCTAGTTGGCGAATTAGCTAAACTGCAAACTATGATGATGATTCTTGAAGACAAAGAAGAATATGAAAAAGCAGCAGTAATACTAAAGAAAATAAATATAATAAATAGAAAACTAAACAATGGAAGTGGAAAATATTAAAGCAATGCTTGCTCACAAGTATAATGAAGACAAAGCAGATTATCCTGCATTTATACAACCAAAACTAGATGGCGTACGCTGTTTATTTAATGCCAAAGGCGCGTTCTCTCGCGCTAATAACCAGTTTATGAATGTAGAGCACATTGAACAAGCTCTAAAGCCTTTCTTTGCAAAAAACCCTACAGCTGTACTTGACGGCGAGCTATACAATCATGGTCTAAAAGATGACTTTGAAAAGATTATATCTCTTGTAAAGAAGAAAAAACCAACAGATGCTGATAGAGCTGAAGCTAAAGAACTAGTACAATATCATGTTTATGATGTAGCTAGTATGACAATAGGTACTTATACAGACAGAAATTTGTTTTTACAAATGCTAACTTATACACATCCTATTTGTAAAGTACAAACAGATTTAGCTTTAGATTTTGATGATGCTAGTAAAATGCATGCTAAAAATCTTAAACTAGGTTACGAAGGTTCTATCTACAGAACTACATATGGTAAATATAAAGGTACTAGATCATGGGATCTTATGAAGTTTAAAGACTTTCACGATGCAGAAGCTACAATTGTTGGCTATGAAATAGGTAAAGGTAAGCGTGAAGGTACACTAGGTAAGTTTATCATGCAAGATCATGAAGGCATAGAGTTCGGTTGTCCACCAGGTAAAGGTTACAACTACAAAGATCTAGCTAATATGCTAGAAAATATACACGACTACATCGGTCAATGGGCTACATTTACATATTTCGAAAGAACTAAAGCTGGAAGCTACAGACATCCTCATTACAAATGCTTACGCAACTATGAGTGATCCAATAAGTTACATGCCTTGGATGGTATCAAAAGATGAAAAAATGAGAAAATTAATATGGAAACTATATAATGATAATATGATCAGCATGGAAGTTGCTGAAATGTTATTAGAAAAACACTACGAGTAAGTAATAGCTCATGCCAGCAACGGTATGGGCATTCGTAGGTATGAAAAAGTTTATTATAAAAAGAAGATGCTGGAAGCATAAAAAATATGTAAGTACCCGTATGGCTGAATTACAAATGGAAATATGCAAAGAAGCAATAAAAACTGGAATAGTTAATGAAACAAAAAGAAAACAATTATTTAAATACAAAGAACACTATGAATACTTCAAGTAAAATATTTAATTCTTTTCAAGAATATATAGAAGCAGAAAATATGATTTTTGAAACGTTAAGCAATAGGGTGACACATGGTACTAAAGATATAGAGTAAGGGGCAAATGTCACACCGTAATTTAAAATATTTAAACGATAATAGAATTATATATCGTAGGTACTCTTCAGATGTGCCAACATCTAGCCATAGCTGGGGTTGGTACTATGCTGATGGTACCTATGGGTATTATGCTCTATTCAATAACAAAGCTAAAATAAATACTATTAGATCTTTAAAATGGCATTTACTAACGCTTTGGTATTTAAATCCTTATTTAGATAAAGATAAATTTATAAAACTAGCTAACTATGTTATTTATGAAGAAAATGGTTTTGTTACATTTAAAATTGGAAACAAATTAATAAAACAAGTAATTAAAGATGTGTTTGAACAAGACCTTGATAGTCCACCTAAAAATAGATTACGCAAAATAGTATTTAAAGATTCATGCGGACTATCTACAATAGAGAAATTACAAATAGTTGGAAAAATAATTGGAGGTAGCAAAGGTATTAAAGAAGATGATATTTATGAAGCAATGCTTTATATACATGAAAACGAATTAATTACAATACCTAAAATTGCTAAATCTTTAAAATGTACAACTAGAACTATTTATAGACACATGAGCGAAGAGCTTAAAGAAGAAAAACAACTATTAAACAAACAAAATGAAAATTGATATTAGAAGTAAAGATTCTTTGTATATCGAACTAAACGGCTATACTTATTACATAGACGATTCAACAAATGAACAAATAATAGAAAAACATGAAAAAATATAATGTAAAAAACTATATTAGATACAAGGAAGATATTAAAAGATCGATTGAAAGTGTTAAAACAAAAAGATTTATTGATTATACTCCAACAGAGCTTAAAATTATATTTCTACCATTAGTAGAAAATATATCAAGAAAGTTTGCAACTTCACAAGAAGCTTCAGGTGTTATGTCTATTATGGATATAGTACAAGAAGGTAGTTTACAATTATGTAAAGCTGTAGATAAAATAGATAGAACAAGGTTAATAGAGTCTGAAGATGTTGAAAAAACTTTAAAATCTTTTTTAGCTAAAAGAATAAGAGGTGGTATACGTAGAGCTATTGATATAAATAGAGGTACAATGCGCATACCTGAGCACAAGTTAAACGAAATGAGAAAAAGCAAAGATGAAAAAATGGTTGCTATGTTTTTTAATAGCATATTTTTAAGTATTGATGCTAATCCAACTGATGAGAACATGGTTTATCAAATACCTGATAAATCAGATCCTTATAATGAAACACTGCTTAATACTTATATATTAAGTTTATTAAATAAATATCTTAACTTTGATGAAGCTTTAGTACTAAACAAAAGTTATGGTTTAGATGGCGATAAATGGTCAGCTAATGAAATAGCAGCAGCTTTGGAAATTAAAGGTATATCTGCTTATGTGAGAGTATCAGAGCTAAAGAAGCAGGCAGTAAACAAGTTAATAGAGAATGTAGATCACTCGCAAGTTATTGACTACCTGTAAATTAACAATTAAATATGTAATTATATATATATGACAATAAACCAAAAATTAACCCAAATTCAAACGAAGTTTAAATCGAAGAAGAGTAGATTTAACTCATTCGGCAAGTATTATTTCCGATCTGCCGAAGACATCCTAGAAGCTACAAAACCCTTTTTAAAGGAGTTAGACGTATCAGTTGTAATCAAAGAAGAATTAATTTCTTTTGATCCACCTGTTATGCAAGTTACTGCTAGATTATCTAATGGTAAAGAGGAAACAGGCACAGGTAATACTAAATCTGTTTCAGCTGTAGCTATTGTTGGTGTTGACTTAGATCAGAAAGGTATGCAAATGCCACAACGTTACGGTGCAGCAAGTTCTTATGGTAAGAAATATGCACTAGGTAATTTGTTTTTAATCGACGATACACAAGATGCTGATGCAACTAATAATCACGGTAAAAAAGCAGTACAACAAGCTATGAATGCTTCTCAATTAAAATCTGCTAAAGACTACGTAAAGTCTGGAGGAAAAGTTGAAGCAATTAAAGCAAAATATACATTAACAAAAGCTCAAGAGAAAGAATTAGCAACGTTATGAAAAACAAAAAAGAAGTATTAGAGAAGCTGAAGGATGATGAACATTACTATGGCGAATACGGTAGACAGTTTATATCTAACTCAGATATACGCACCTTAATGACAAATCCGCTAGAGTTCAAAAAGCCAACTCCATCAGCTCCTCATTTTCTTATAGGAGGCTATTTTCACACAGCTATACTTGAACCAGATAAGGTTAAAAATTTCAAGATAGTTGAAGCTAGCTCACGTAATACAAAAGCGTATAAAGAAATAACAGATGGTGAAATTTGTTTATTACAACATGAAGTTGACAAAGTTGAAGCTTTAGTTGATAAGATGATGAACAATACTGTATGCAGAGAATTTATACATACTGAAGGCAATGAGTTTGAAGTTCCAGGCGTTGCACACTTAGGTGGTAATTACTGGAAAGGTAAAGCTGATATTGTAAATCATAAAGAAAAATTAGTTATTGATTTAAAGACTACTGCGGACTTAGCAAAGTTCCATTGGTCAGCAAAGAAATATAATTATGATTCACAAGCTTTTGTATATAAGAATTTATTTGGTTATGATATGTTATTCATAGCAATAGATAAGAATACAGGGCAAATAGGTATATTTGATTGTTCAGATGAATTTTTATCATCTGGCTTTGCTAAAGTAGAAAAAGCAAATGAAATATACGATTTGTTCTACAAAACAGAGGATTTTGAACCTCACAATTACTTTATAAATAAAACCCTATAATATGGCAGGAATAGTAAAAGCAAGTATCAATTTAAATGCAATTGATAAAAGTAAAATAATCGAAGGCAAGAAAGGTAAATACCTACCTATAACGATTACAATTAACGATGAGCCAGATCAATTTGGTAATCAAGGACCTGTTTGTTTAGAACAAACTAAGGAAGAAAGAGAAGCAAAAGTTGCTAAGGTATATTTAGGTAATGTTAAAGTCTTATGGACTAACGGGACATTTCCTGAAAAAGTACCTTATGACGGTAATTTAGCTGCACCACAGCAAAATAATAAACCACAAGCAGTAGCTGCTGACCCAGATCTACCATTTTAATTAAATAAAATAAATGCAAGTCGAAGACAAAGAAATAAATGGTTTTCAAATTGAAAACTTTAATCAGCACGGCTTAGACGTAGGTAAATCGCAGGGGACTTGTCCCCTGTGTTCTTCTTCTAGGAAACCTGAAAATAGAAAAGCAAAATGTGCTAGCTATGATTGGGAACGTGGTCTCGGCACTTGCCATAACTGTGATAAATCTTTTCAACTACATACATTTAAACGTA
>Ga0213865_10000070_pt1 | contig 60132 bp, 96 predicted proteins | sample PICome_6_FD_160100 | JGI IMG/M metagenome (GOLD analysis project Ga0213865, IMG submission 160100) | Coastal seawater microbial communities near Pivers Island, North Carolina, United States - PICO282 | ecosystem: Environmental > Aquatic > Marine > Coastal | place: USA: North Carolina...
AGATTCTTAATTGCAGAAGGTTACGATATTGGTCGTTTTGGTGCAAATCGAGATGGAGTAGATGGAGATTTTGGTCGTATGACTGAACAAGCAGTAATTGAAAACCAACAACCATTTACTACCTTTAAATCTATGTACCCCGATGCAGTAAAAGGTCAAGTATCAGCAGATTTTTACAACTTAAATATTAAAGGCAGATACTAATTGGCAAAAAATAACAACATAATATATTTTGGTGTTGGGGCGGTAATTGGTGTTACTGCCTTATTTTTTCTATTGCGTAAACTTTTAGTTAAATATAGAGTTGTAAGTGTAGCAAAAAAAGAGTGGCAAGGTTGGGGAAGCCCAACTATCCAAAAAGATGGCAAACAAACCAAAAAGGGTGGTTTTGAAGCTGATAGAGGTTTTTCTGAAAGAGTAGGTGAATACTGGAAGGTAGGTACTGGTCAAAACTTAACTGGAAAAGATACAGATGTTGCGTGGTCAAGTGCTTTCATATCATATATTATGAAAAAAGGTGGTGCTGGTAAAAAGTTTGTTTACAATCCATCTCATTCAAAATATATAACTGATAGTATTGCAAACAGAAAAAAGGGATTAGTTCAAAAACCTTTTGTTGGTTATAAACTAAACGAGTATGCACCTAAAGTTGGTGATTTAGTTTGTTATTCAAGACAAAATGGAGTAAACTATGATTCTAAATATCCCTACAAATCTCATTGTGATTTAGTTGTAGCAACAAGACCAAACGAAATAGAAGTAATTGGTGGTAATGTAAACAATTCAGTTACTAAAAAAATAATTTCTACAAACAATAAGGGATTTATAACTGATAAAAAATATGATTGGTTTACAGTTATAAAAACTAATATATAAGGAAACCCCTTCTCTAAATATGGATAAAAAGAAAGGGTTTTACGGAATGAAGTTGTAATCAAATAATATCCAACCTTATTAAGTAGATAATAATAAAATCCAAACTTAAAAATGAAAGAATAGCCCAAAGTTAATGATATTTTATTATCTTTGAAAACTATTTATTATTTATTGTGGCGAAAAAAATCTCTAACTTTAGGAAATTCGGTAAACTGGCTTCTCTTGTCAAGAAAGTAGCTGATAAAAATCCCGAATTAAAAGAAAAAATACTTGCTGAATCCACCAGCACATCCAAAAATAGTTGGAACAAAATTCAAAAGTGGACTTCTACAAATTTATTTTCAAAATTTAAGGATAAACCCCTTAAAGAATTTACAAAGAAAAATGTTGAACAAGCATTAAAAGATGAAGCTACTGGTACTAAACCAAGCAAGTGTTTTAATGTTTTTAAAGTACCAACTGCTGATTTAGGAGATATTGACCCTTTTGACCTTGCTTTTACTTTACAAGCGTTACCACCTAATTTACAAGTTAAAATAGCTTTAAGCGGTGGTGAGGGTTCAATTAATACTGGTGTTGATAAAATTGAAAACATACCTTCTATAAATAATGGTGAACTCACAAAAGGAATAAGAGAATTATATCCCGATATTGAGCAGATTAGATTTGTCATATTAAAGAAAAAGGGTTTAACTGGGAGTAAAAGAACTAATTGCGATTATTTTGTTCAAGCTATTTTTCAATCTCAAAATTTAAGTGATGATGAATCTAACAGAGAAGTAGAGGTTGGAGTAAATGTAGGGGAGTTGTCCGACAAACAACAATCTGATAGACTTAAAAGAAAAAAAGAATTAGAATCTGAAAAAAGAAAAAGAAAATCAAAAGCACAAAAAAGAAAATTCAAAACACCCGATAAAGTAAAAAGTGTAAAAGAAGATAAAGAAATAAAAAAGAAAGTCGATGATGATATTAAAACGAAAAGAATCATTGCTTTTGAAAAATCTTTAGAACGATTAGAAAATCTTTTGGATAAAAAACTTATTACTAAAAAACAGTTTAGAGAATCGTTTGATAAATTGACTTCTAATCTTAAAAAGGGTGGTATTGTATGAAGTCAGATTTTAAAAAATTTGTTAAGGATGGTAATTCAGAAAGATTTGTTACCAAACTTATTAAAAGCAAAATGGATTTCTCGATTAGAAATGGGTCTGAATGTACCGAAGTTTTGTTAGATGATACTCACTATGTTTTCAGTTCTACAAACAATTTTCCAAGAAATAAAGTATATCTATTTAGAGTTGTACAACAATCTGTACGAAAATGGCTTAAAAACAACGAACTAATTTTACCTCCACATCAAAATTCTATTCATTACAATTATGAATATGATACAGATAGAGATGTTTTGACTGGTACTGATTTAAACCACGCATATTGGAGAATAGCTTATCTATATGGTATGATAACAGAAAAAACCTATATAGCTGGATTAGATAGTAATTGTAAAGCGTTAAGATTAGCTACGCTTTCAGTATTAGGTAGAGAAAAAAAATTCAGAAAATATGAAAAGGGTCTTATTGGTGAAACTTTTGTGTACCAAAACCCAAATGATAAATTACAAGATGTTTTCAAATTTATAAGATTGACTTGCTTTAACTTTATGTACGAAGCATCTAAAATGCTTAAAAACGACTTCTTTGCTTGGAAAACAGATTGCATATACTACAAAGACACAGAAGAAAATATAGAAATGATACAAAGTTATTTCGACAATCACGGACTAACATACAAACAATTAGGTTATTGAATCGCCACTCAATGCTTAATTGATATGGGGGGAGTTTAATTATTCCCCCTATTGTATGTTTATTATTTTTTAAAATAAAAATTATTTTATATATTTGTCCTCGTAATCAGATAATTTAAAATTATGGATGAGTTAATTTTACTTCCATTCACAGAGAATGAGATGAAAAATGAATATTCTTTTAATACTTTTACTGAACGTAATGTTGAGTTTACTATTATGAAAAACACAAAGCATAATACACCTCAAAGCGGAAACTTGTATAAGTTTGGTTTAGTTGATGATAACTGGATGTATTGGTTTTTTAATGGTAAAGCAGTTATTAAAGGAAGGTTAAAAGCGTTGGAAACATTTAATGCTTTAAAGCAGTATTGTAGTAGTAAAGGAATTGGTGAACCTTTTGCTTATAAAGTAATAAAATAAGAAGGGGGGCTTTCACCTCCCCCCTCTCGTTTACAAGAAACTAAATTACGCAAGACACAAACAAAGCGTATATCCAAATTTAAGAATATATGGAAAAGATTTTATTAGATTTTGAAAAATTATTAGCAACAATAAAAAACCCTAAAAACAACATTTTGCATTTTGGAATTATCCCAAAAATGATTGCTCTATTTGAACGTAAATATTCTGATAGATATTCAATTCAAAATCAGTTGTTAGTTATGTATTTACATAAGGTTTTACAAGAGCAAGTCAAGAACTTTAATTTAGATGCACCGAATTAAATTATATAAATATTTCTTGAACAACATCGAGAAACCTTTAATAATGGAAGCGGAAAGTAGAAAAAGAGCCGACCAAATGCTTATGGAACTTAATCAAAGAATGGGAGGTAATTTAAGAGTTACAGATATTATTGATGTTAGAGTTGAAACCCTTATTGTTGGTAAATCATCTAAAATAAAAGATGGTAAAAAGCAAATTTGGGTTGGTTCAGAACACACCAAAAATGGTTGGATGGAACAAGAAGAATATCTGAAAATTGTAATTAAGAACAAAAAGCAACAAAGCAATGGATAAAAAAATAAGCCAATCTTTCTTAAAAGACTATAACGAATACAAAGGAAAAAACATTTGTGGTATTCAATTCAAAGCAAAACATTTTGATAATGTTGAATTTCCTACAAGCGAAGCGATGGATTTAGGGAACTATTTTGAATATTTAGCAACTGGTTGTTTACCAAGAAACGGAGTAGTACCCGAACCAAGATTAAGCTATGCTGGTACAAAAAGAGAAACCTTATCTGCACCTTTTAAAAGGGCTATGCAATCAGCAGAGTTATTTAAAAAGATTAAAGAAGAATACAACTTAAAAATAAATGAAGTTGGCTTAAAACTTCAAAGTAAATATAAAAATGGTATTTTAGATATATGGGGTGAACTAAATGGCAGACCTTGTATAATAGACTTAAAATATAGTGGTTTAATTGATGATAAATGGGCTGATACTGGTTGGGATGTTGAAAGTTTACACTATAAAGAAAAACTACTTGTTCAAGCTATTCAGTATAAAATGCTTGTCAAGGAAAACTATAATCTAAACTATGATGAGTTTGATTTCTATTTTATGGTGTTTTCATCAAAAGAAGTTAATAACGTAAAACTTATTAGAATTAATGTTGATGAAGATTCTTATAACATACACGAAACTCACATAGAAAGCGTTTACAAGCAGATTAACGCTATGGATATAGAAAAGGACTTTGTGGCTTATCCAAGTCTTAAAAGATGCTCTAATTGTCCTTTAAAAGAAAGTTGCAAATATAAATCAAACATACCTCTTATTGAGGATGTATATTATGGATAATCAACTAATAGCCAGTAAAAGAATACACAAGTTTGAACTTGATATGATTTTTTGGTCAAAATATGTAAGTGGGTTGTATGATTATATAATGTATCATAAGCTAAAACCACAACAGAAAAAAGAAATTTTAGATGAGGTTGTAAGAGTAGAACTTCATCTTGATAGGGAAAAAAGAAAAATAGAAAATTGGCTAAAGAAATATAATTACAGTAAAGAAAACAGATTAAAAATCAAAAAATTTTATAAAGATGCAAAACAAAGTTTTAATTAAGAATTTTTCAGATACCATAACACAGTACGAAAAACAAAACCTCACAGAGTTGTTGCAAACGCACAACATTAGCCCTTCACAGTTTAAAAACATAGTAATAAATGAACTTAAAAAAAGCAAAGAGATGCAAGATGCTTTTGTTCACAATCCAGCTTCTCTATTTGCTTCTATTTTACTTTGTGCTGAACTTGGTTTAAATCCATCAAATGATATTGGGGAGTTTTACTTTATACCTTTTGGAAAAAAGATTACACCTATTTTGGGATACAAAGGTTTGATAAGTTTGCTTTTAAGAAGTGGAGAGATTGCAAAAATTTGGACTGAAATAGTTTATGAAGAAGATGATTTTGAGTTTGAACTTGGACTTGAACCAAAACTATCTCACCTTCCTAATCTTGAACGAAATAACAACAATATAAAGTATGTTTATGCAGTCGCTAAACTCACAAATGGTGAAACGATGTTTAAGGTTATGAGTAAAAAGGAAATACTGGATATTGTTAATATGTCTAAAGCATCTAACCCTTTATATAAAAATTCATCTAAAGACCCACAAGGTTGGATGTTTAGAAAAACTGTAATAAAGCAATTATCAAAAATGTTACCTAAAGACTATTATGGTAAAAAAGGAATTAGCGTTGATGATAAGGTTGAAGGTGGTGGCTATCTTAAATTAGATGAAGATAACAATGTTATGTTTGTAGATGGCAAAAGAATTGTACCTAAAAGAAACAAGTCAATATACTCTAATTTAGAAATTGAATTAGAGCCAATTAAATTAGAAAAAAATATTTCCGAAAATAAAAAAGATTCTTTAACTTTGGACTTTGAGAGTTGATAGCTTCTGTAAGTGTAATGAACTTTCCTTGTTCATAGTTTTTTAAGGAATTAAAAGGATGCTTCGGTGTCCTTTTTTTTTATGACCACTCTTTTAAATCGGTACTATTTGTTGGATAACCACCCGTTTGTAGATATAATGGTATAATTTTAGTTAAATTACTGTCAGCCCCAACTTTATTTACCCATTCATTTGGTTTGTCTGAAATATCTAAACTGTTACCCGAATAACTCATTGTTGTAATATCAAACGCAATACTTAAATTCATCTCATACGCTAAAGCATCAAATGGACTTGCACTCGTGCCAAAAGTAAGAATGGCAAGTGTTCCGCTTGAATTAAATCGAAGTGAAATTCTACGTTGTGCTGAACCAATAGGTATTGATGTCAATCCCATTGAAGCATAAGTTTTTGTACCACTACTTGTAAGTGTTGTTGGATTCCAAGCGGTTGATAGTGTAAATTCGTCAATTTCATCTACTCCTATACTATAAACCTTTGTACCCGATGGATTAAATGTAAAATTATAATCAAATCCGACATTTGGAGATTGTACAACAGTTGCAAATGATGATATAGTAGTCAAATCATTAGCAGTACCAAAAGTCCAACGTCTTAATAAACCACTTATACCCATAAAAAGATAATTTCCATTATCCCAAACTTGCGACCCCGTTCCAAAAAACGAAGGTGAACTATTCCAAGCAACACTTTGAGATATTGTACCTATTGTTGAAATATCAAATGGAGTTGTTAATGGGTACTTTTCAAAATTAGCACCCGCAAATATAAATAGCAAATCTCCCGCTTCATTAAATTCCCAATCATAAACAGTTGGTCTTGCAAATGCTTGTGTTTGATTTACAGTATATGTGTTTATATTAACTCCAAATGGACTTACACCAATCAAAGTCCATCCTCTTGAGATTAAGTTGTTGTATGCAGTACCACTACCAATAGCAGTTGGTTTGCCACCACCAGTTTGTGATGAATAATTTATTGTACCATTTGAAGTACCATAAGAGTTTACCTCATTTAATAAATCATCTATTTCTGCATCGGGCAAATTATTTCCACTTAAATCAATGTTGTTTATTAAATCATTGTTAGAAAAAAGTAAATTCGTTACGTTATGATTTGTAAAATTTAAAACCTCTAAAGCTGAATTGTTTATAATATTTAATGTTAAAGCATTTGGAGTTGCAGTATTTGAATTTTGTAAATTTATTTGTTCTAAATTCGTGTTGAAACTTACCAATAATAAATTCAATGGACTTGCAGTAGGGTTTCCATCCCAATTAGATGTAAATAAAATTCTATCGGGTTGAGATTGCGAAAATATTGTATTTGAAATTCGTGAAGTACCATTAAGTGCTTGTGAACTGACATTTAGACTTCCTAACGGGAACGTAACTTGTAAATAAGGATTTAAACTATCTACACCATTAAAAGTACAATTTTGAAAAAATATACCACCACTTGCAAAAGCACTCGATGGCAATAATAGGTTTAATATGTTATTTAAAGTGTTATCAACTAAATCTGTACCAAATTCACAATTTTGAAAGTCTATATTAGGAAAATTACTTGTATATGAAGTTAAGTTTATAATAGCACCACTATTAAATGGTTGAATTGATGGATTACCAATATTAGTTCCGTTTATTTTAAACTGCGATAATCTAAATGTTGCATTAGTACCACCCCAAGCACCATTAAAATTTCTCTGATACAACCCTATTGCATCAACTTCTTCTGCAACTGCATCATATATAGGCATTGTTAATGTTAGCCCAACAACTGTAAATAATAAATTTTGTAATGGAAATTGAAAAAGACCTTGACCTATGTACATTCTTTTAAATTGGTCAGAGTAGGCAGTTTCTCCAACTATTATAGAAGTAGTAGATACTGGTGGAAAAGTAGTCATAATAACATCTACATCTTCATTGTTCGAAGGAAATTGTAATATTTCAGTATTTATAGCAAAAAAACTTGATGATAATACTGAATCTGTTTGCCCTTTTTCAGATGTAGTAACTTCAAATGATGGCTGACCACCACTTCCAACCATTCTAATTCCACTTATTTTTGTATTAAAAGGGTCAGCAATTATACTAAAAGATATAGTGGCACTTATTATAGCACCAACTGGTAAATTCATTGTATATCCATTTTCAAACAATGATTGATAACCTTGTATGCCACTTCCACTTAAAATAAAAGTATTATTATCAGCATCAATTACTCTTGTACCACTAACTATGTTTTGATTATATATTGCATCTTGTGTGCCTACTTTAAAAAACCAATCATTAAAATACCTCATTGAAATATTTGATGGGTTAGCTTGGTTTTGTATATCTAAATCTAAATTAAATACAGTTGCAGAGCCATCGTAACCACCTAAAACTTGAATCGGTGGTAGGTTTTGAGTATATGTGTTTCTAAAGTTTATTTCATCAACATTAACTTGCAAAGGTGTAGTATCATCATCATAAATAAGTTGAGGAAAATTTGAACCACCCAAAGTTCCTTGCAAAAATAATTCATCTGCATTAGAATCTGTTTCGCTGGTTTTTCTGAATTTATCGTTAAAATCACTATCTATGGTTACATTTTGTGGAGAACTATCTCCGAAAAATATTTTAAAATCAATCTCTGCTAAATTGTTAGACCCAACAGTAAAAGCTAATGTCGAAAAATTTAGATTCATATTACCATTAAGAGATTCTATTTTAGATAATCCAGTAGAACTACCAACACCAATCGTTCCAAAATTAATTTCAGCATCTTGACCAGCTTCGCCTACAAAAAAAGTTTCATTAATACTTCCACTTTTTACACCTTGAAAAGTTATAGCAGAGCCGAAAAATAAGTTGTTTACAGATGGAAAAGAGTTGCCATATAAACTTAATATATTTGAATTATTTGCATCTACATTTATGATGTGAACTCCACCAACAGTTGAAGGGAAATAATTTGGGCTTAATGGTTGCCAACCCCTATTTATTGGAGTATCGGAATTAAAAGTTGTAGTTCCAAAGTTAAAAACATATTTATATATTTTAGATTGTGCCGAACCATTATCAGTTGCTAAAATACTAATCGAAGCACTATCCCATATATTTATATTCTGTACAAAAACTAAAACTGCTGGTTGGCTTGTTGCAAGTCCAACTGAACCATTACTAAAACCACTTAATACAAAGTTTGATAAAAAAGTTCCAATACCAGCTTTTCTAACAAAAGTTATATCCCCAGCACTAACTCTTGTTACGCTAAAAGACTTTGCTTCAGCTAAATAAACATAAGACCAACCTTGTGTTTGTATTGTTTCAACAAATGTTGGAATTGTATTTATAGCGTGTTGGATAGAATCTTTATATGTCGAACTAAAACTTGCAAGAGTTGTTTTTCCTTCCGAATCAAAATAATTGTATCCAGTTTCTACAAAATCATCAATGTCAAAATCTTGTGAAATTAAAACTGATAATGTGCCAAAAACATTTATATCATCAAGTATGAATATTACATTACCATCTAAATTAAATGTACCTAAATTAAGAGTGTTTAATAAGTTTACAACTACTTGTAGGTTTGGTATATCTCCATCTTGATTTACTACAATATATTCAATTATAGTAGGATTCTCTACTGTACTTGCTTCAATTTTAACAGTAGTACAATTTGTTAAACTTTCTCCACTTAAATCCCATTCATAAAGAGTTTTTGCGTTAGCTTGACCATTTGAAGGGTCTTGTGTACCCCCAAGAAGTGTAAAGTCAGCTTCTCTGTTTAAAGTGCTATTGACTTGAATTGATATGTCTTGTGAAATTGAAGCCATTAATCATCATATTTAAAAAGTGTGGATTCAACATCATCTTCGACTGCTTTTAGATTTTCGTAATTTAATTTTGTAAACTCATCTATATATAAGTTTTCATCATAAATGTAATTTACAAGTTCGTTATAAGTGTCTGTTTCAAATACTGTAAATGGTGTAACAGAGTAACTATCCCCAAAAAAGATAAATTTTATAGATTTATCAGAGGAATAAAACAATTTGTATTTTTTAGTAGCAACATTACTCATCACAATCAGTTTCTATATCTCCATTTAATTCGCCATTCATTTTTTCGTTATCGCTTTTTATTCGAGTGTCATATTCTTCAAAAAACCCATAGGTTTTAAGAAAGTCTTGACTAAAAAACTTTTTACCACCCTTTAAGAAATCTGATGCTTCAACCCTTTGTGTTTTAAAATATAATTTTAGTTTTTCATTCGGAAAAAGTCTTACATTTATCCGTGTTCGACCATCAAATTTTATTGGCTTTTTACTTAAATCTATATCTTTAACTGTTTGGAACTGATTAGGGTCTGTTACATTAATTTGAGATTCATTTGTTAATGTACCATCAGCATTATATTGTTGAACAATAATAGGTGAATTTACTTGTTCAAGTGTTTCAGCTTGATAATATAAATCTGTTGCTTGATAAGAGATATTTCCTTGCGTTTCTTGAATTTCAGAATAGGGTGTAAGGTCGCTTGTAGTTACTGCGACAAATGGTTCGCTTTGTACTGTAATTGTTGGTGTGTAATCCCCAGCCATATTTTATTGTTCTTTTGCAATGTCCTCTCCTTTTGTATCTCTCGCAACTAATTTACCACTTTTTTTGCATTTAAAAACTTTAATGCCATAATCTTTAAGTGTAATTCTATTTAGCTTATCAATTTCTGATTCGGGTTCTCCGTTAGAAATTGCACTCCTTACTGCTTTAATAGAAATTACTGCATTTTCAAATTTGTCATCTTCAGAAGATTCTGTTTTAGGTGGTTCAACTTTGCTTTTACCACTTAAAATACCTTTTCTTCTTTTTCCAGTTTTACTTGGTCTGAATATAAAGAGTACCGCAATAGCAACACCCAATACCATTAGAATATTTTTTGTTTCTCTATCCATACTATCTTCTTTTATAAAAAATTGCCATAGCTACTAATAGTAAAGTACCTCCACCTAAAATGCTTAAAACTATTAGTTGCTTATTTTTTCTTGCATCAAACAAATTTTGATTATTCAAAACCGCAAAGGTTTGATACATAATTCTTTGTCTTTCAATTTGAGTTTGTGCTTTGACAAGATTTTCCTCTAATTCTTTTTGTTGCTTCAAAGACATTTTTGCAATTTTCTCTTGCAGTTCTCTTTGTTTTTTAGCATTGCTAATCCCAGCAACAGTTCCGACTATCAAATCAAAACCAGCAGTTGCTAATTGTGTGGCATCAAATTTTTTAGGTGTTCCTCCTTCTACGTTCTTATAGTAATTCATAGCTATTATTTTTTAAAAATTTGTATTGTTGCATAAACAACCGCTAATCCCATAGCCATCATTCCAATAAACAACCCAGTATCTCTTAATTGTGCGGTTGCATTGTTTTGCAAGTTTTTAGCATACTCTAAAACTGTATTGGTTGCAACATCAATCCTTCCTTGCGTTTTCATAGCACTAATTTGTGCGTATGTTAGCTTTTCTTCTGTTGCTAACTCCATCAGCTTTGCGTTGAGCATCGCTTGTCTGTTCTTTTTCGCAGTTCTTGAACCAAATATTGCACTACCAATACTTAATAAGGCACTTACACCTAAAGTTACTGGGTCAAAGTTCGCTTGGTCTTGTGTTTCAATAGCTTTAAAAACTTCCTCTGCAAATCCTTTATTATCATCACGAATCGCTTTTACTGACTTTTCAATGATTTCGGGATATGTAGGTTTATTAGACACACTAATCCCATTGTTCTTTAATATCTCGACAACAACTTCGGGTTTTTCCCAAATAAAGTTGTTAAGTATTTCTAATTGTACTGGAAGTTTATTCATCATTCTTGTTTTTTATATTTTCTAAATAGTTAAAACCATTATATACAAGAGTTGCTACACCAAGTCCAAAAAGTAAGTTTTTATCAAACCTTGATAATTTGCTTTTAGATGAAACGTAAAACAGATAAGGTGCAATAAGAAATACATCAGCTAAACGTATTGTTTGACTTTTTTGCACTTCAATTACAGTATTTTCTGCTTTCTCGTTCAACATAATTACTTTTTAGTTACTTTTTTTGTCGCTTCGGCTTCATTTTTACTTGACTTTTTACCTTCAATGAATTGTAAAATTGGTAAGCCATATTTAGTTGGCAAGTTGTTTGCAAACTCAATTAAATCTTGTACTTCTTTGTCTGTTAAATGCATAATTTTAATTTTAATGTTAATAATTAATTATCCCAGCTTGTTGGCAGTTTCCTACTAACTACTGGGGTGTTTTGTGCTTTTAATTTAGCACTTGCAAATCCTTGATTTACAATATCTTCTATTTCTTGTTTGTTACCATTTGTTTCCCAAATCCAAGATAACACTTCTTCTTCGGTTAGTTCTTCAAAAGGTATAAAAGTTTCACTTTCAGCATTAAATGTAAATTCAGCGTATGTGCTTTTTGAATAAAAAACTTCTTTTCCATTATCCAAAGTTTCACTTTTAGTATAATTAGCTATCGCTAAAAAAACACCACCATTATCCTCTACACTTTCTAAACTTGTTACTTTCCAAACGCTTGTTTCCATTTTTACGATTTTAGTGTGTTAATTTCTTCTTGTAATTCGTTTACTTTAGCACTTAACTCTTTGACTGAATTTATAAGAGCAAAAGTCAATGCGTGAGAATCAAACTTTAATAGTTCAGTTTCCTTTTCATCATCTTCATTTAATTTTTCTTCAAATGTACTAACTGTTTCGGGGAAAATATCTTTAATTTCTTGTGCTATGACCCCAACATTATCTTTTAATTTTGGATATTTTGCTTTTCCGTTGTAATCAAAAAGTTTAGTTTCTACTTTTAAAATTTCTGAAAGACCTTTTTCGTATGGTCTTACATTTTCTTTTATCCTTTCATCTGAAACAACAGTCCAAGTACTTGTAGATGGTTTACCAGCACTATCAGTAGTTAAGGTTAATTGAAATGCTGGGTTTGTATCGCCTATGCCTACATTACCATTATATAATACTGTAAACGCACTTGCTTCAGCACCCACCCCAAGACCATTACCAACTGCAAATGCAGTATGTGGAAGCCCTAAATAAGCGTTGTGCCTACCTACAACAAATTGTGATTGTCCAGCAACAAGATTACCAAAAGTATCTGATTTTATTGAATTTAAGTATCTTCCGAATAAAAACTGATTGTCTTGAAATGCAGTACCACTATTAACAGTATCATTATTTAAAAATCCAAAAGCAATTCCTTGCTGACCATCTATTCTACTTTGAAATCCACCAGCAAGGGAATTAGCACCCTCAACTTGATTTTGTTGATTTATAGCCAAAGAACTTTGTCCATTAGCATCAACATTAAATCCTAATGCTACTGAATATGAACCTCTTGCTTCTGCAATATATCCCATAGCAATAGAACTATTGCCTTGTGCTAAACAGTTATCTCCGTGTGCTTTAGTATATGTGCTTACTGCTCTTGCTACTGTACCCGATGCAAAAGAACCTTGTGCAGACGATGTACAAGTTAAACCAAATACTACTGAACCTAATTGAGATGCAGTTGATGATGTACCCCCAGCAAATGAACTTTCTCCACTTGCAGTAGTGTTACCCCCAGTTGCAAATGAGTTTACACCACTTGCAGTAGTTAAAGCGTTAAAAGTTGCCGATGCAATACCAGTTGCATTTGTTTCAGCACCACTTGAAAAAGAGTGTTCGGCACTTGATTCACACAATGAACCTACTGAAAATGAAGCATCTCCCGATGCTAAACTTCCAAAACCACCAGCAAAAGATTGACGACCACTTGCCACAGTATTTTCGCCAGTCGCTAAAGCATCTAAACTTGTGGCTTGTGTGTTTTGATTTAAAGCTACTGCAAAATTTCCAGTTGCAGAATTACTTGATGCACCAGCCATTAATCCACCTACTATATTAATAAAAAAGTTAGGAGATGTTCCAGTTTGAGATATTACAGAATCCCCTATTGTGCCACTTGCAGTAAATAGAGGAATATCGTTAGTCGTTCCACTACCACCAATTTTATTATTAAAGGTGTTCCAGTCTGTTGAACTTAAAAAACCATTTGTTGATGTGTTGGCTTGTGCTACTGCAATCGTTGTACCACTTCCGATAACTGCACCACTACCACCAGTTATAGTTAATATACTTGATGTTGTTTCGGTCAAGTTTCCAAAGGTCAAAGCACTTTGTTTAGAATTAAAAGTATTCCAATCAGTAGATGATAAATAACCACTTGTGCTTGTTGTTGCTTGTTGTATCTCTATTGAAGTACCACTACCAATTACAGAGCCAGTACCACCAGTAATAGTTAATATATTTGATGTTGCTTCAGTTAAATTACCAAAGGTCAAAGCACTTTGTTTTGAGTTAAACGTACTCCAATCTGTTGAAGATAGTTTACCAGTATTGGTCGCACTTGCTATTGGAATATTTAAAACAATCGTACCACTTGAAGTAATCGGACTATTTGTAACATTGACATCCGTTCCAGTAATTCCAGTAGTCAATCCAACGCTTGTAACTGTACCAGTAGTAGTATTGGTGTTTGTAATAGTAAGAGTATCTGTTGTATCATTTGTAGTAACAGAAATGCCAGTACCAGCAACAACTGTTATAGTATCATCATTTGAATCAGCTACAATCGTATTTTGACCCGATACTGCAATATTTTTAAAAATATCTTGTGATGAGCCAGTATCAGTATTTGTAAGCGTTATTGTACCACTTGTTGTAATTGGGCTTCCACTAACACTTAAACCACCACCGCTTGAAATACCAACGCTTGTTACAGTACCAGTATTTGAAGTTTTATTATTAAACGTATTCCAATCTGTTGAACTTAAAAACCCACTTGTCGTTGCATCAGCTTGTGCTACTGCAATCGTAGTACCACTACCAATAACAGAGCCAGTACCACCAGTAATTGTCAGTATGCTTGATGTGGTTTCTGTTAAGTCGCCAAATGTTAAAGCGTTTTGCTTATTGTTAAAAGTGTTCCAATCTGTTGATGAAAGATAGCCATTTGTACTTGTGGTTGCTTGTGATACTGCAATAGTTGTTCCACTACCTATGACTGCATTTGTGCCACCAGTAATTGTTAAAACACTCGAAGTTGTTTCTGTTAAATCTCCTTTTGTAAAAGCATCTTCTTTGCTATTAAAAGTAGTCCAATCAGTAGAACTTAATTTACCAGTATTGGTCGCACTTGCTATTGGAATATTTAAAGTAATATCTCCACTTACAGTTATAGGACTATTTGTTACGTTTACATCAGTACCAGTTGTGCCAGTTGTTAATCCTACACTTGTAACAGTACCCCCACCATCAGTAATTTCAATTACATTTCCAGCACTATCAACTCCAAGTCTAAAGGTAGGTGTACCAGTAATTGTACCACCCCCATAATTATTTAAAGTTAAAGTACCCGTGAAATCAAAAAGGTTCGCAAATGGAGAACTTGTTTGTTTCCAAATAACTAAAGCGTTTTCTTTATTAAGAGCATCTCTGCCTACTCCAAAAGAAAATTGTGGTGAATATCCAGCCCTTGTAATTCCATCAAGGTTGAATTGACCTAAAGCCATTTCAAAAGTATCCACATTAAAGTTTAGGTTTTGTCCAAATCCATAAGAATTAGAATTAACACCAGCATCAATCGTGTTACCTATAAAAAAAGTGTTTTGATTATCTTCTGCATTTAGCGATGTACCAAATAGGTACACATTTTCTGTTGTTGCAGTATTATTTTTTCCTATTAAGAAACTGGTATTTGTATTTGTAGTCAAAGAGTTTCCACTACCTATTACAATACCTTCACTTCCCGAATTTGTATTGCTATTTCCTATAACAAAGTTGTTACCACTTGAAATAGTATTAGAATCTCCAGCTATAAAACTTCTTGTACCACTATTTGTATTGGATTGTCCAAAGGTAATTTTACCATTGACACTCATATCTTGGGTTGCAGAGTTCCCAATATCAAGAACTTCTTGTAAACTTTCTTGACCTAATGCTCGTTCTAAACTTTCAGTTTTGCCATTAATATCAACAACAAAAAAATTATTCGTGTTGGCATCTTTGAAGACAGCCAAAGCGTTTCCATTCGGAGATGGTATATTGTTTGGTTTTGATATAGTAATAGCCATTCATTAAATAATTTTATCCCAAAACTTTAAAAGTAAAGTCCATATTACACCTACCACCATTGTACCACCAACAAATTTTGCTTTTAAATTTTTATCTGATTCAATGTACTTTCTATGCTCATTAACTTGTTCTACCAAACCTTTTTGACCATATTCTTTATTACCAATTACAGTTTGCTTTAAAAGTTTCATATCGACATCGATTTCACTTAACTTGTCTTTAATCCAACTTAAATCATCGTGAATAATCGTATTTGCGGTTTTTCTTTGTGGCATAATGTTATAATCCTAATCGTTCAAATTGCTTTTTCAATGTTAATACTTCTTTGTTTTCATTTTGCTTATAAACTGCAACTCCTAATTTCTCATTCTTTTTAAAAATAAACATATTCATATTGTCTGAATCTGTTTCGTATTTTTTTGCGTACATATCTACGCTTTTTCTTAAAAAAGGTGAAGCCATAAACTCAAACCCTAATAAATCTACACGAACATCCATAATTTCTTTAAATGTTACATTTTGTTTGGGATTCCAACCTTTACAAATTGTGTAGTTTACTTTTTCATCTCCTTCGGCTTTGACAAGTATCTGCGTTTCTTCTTCTGTAACTTCGTTAATACGACTATATTTCCCAATACCCGTATTCATTATTTTTTGCGTCTTTTCAAATATCATATTTTTTATTTATCTTCTTGATGGTTTAAATGTAATTTCTCTAAATCCAGTTTTTTTAGCGACTGAACACGCTTTTTTGAATCCAGCTTCACTAACAAAATATCTTCTTGATGATGATATTCTCATACCTTTTAATCCAAAATCTTTTTGTGCTGATATTTTGTATGGTTTACCTTGATTCCAAAAAAATCTCCATCCACCATTTACAAACTCTAATGGGCAACCTTGTGGTGGTTTGGGTGGCTTTTTGGTGTCAGATATATTTGTATCATCATTTGAGTTAAGTGATGCAGTATAAAGTTTGCACACTTTTTCAAATTCAGACCTATTAATTTCAATACTCATAACTATATTCCTAATTCTTCATTAACAAAACCACTAAATCTTACATTTCTTACATCTCTGACATCTCTAACATCTCTTGGGTTTATTGTTTCTCTACCTCTTGGGTCGCCAAGCATTGGAGTTTTTGTGGTTCTACGATTTTGAACATCTACGCTATATTGGAATCCACCATAAGTGAAAGTTCTTTTACAACTTGCTGGTAAAGATTTATACCAAGCATCCCATTCAGCGTTTGCTTTTCTAATTCGTTCAGCTTCAGCCCTTTTTCGAGCTTCCTCTTGTTGTCGTCTGCGTTCTTCTTCTTCTCTACGCTTACGTTCTTCCTCTTGTCGTCTGCGTTCATCATCTTGCTTTTGTTTATCTAATGCAAGTTTTTGATTACACGCTTTAAGATATTCTTCTTTTGAAATTACAGTTGCCATAGTTACTAATTTATAAATTTAATGATATTATTGTTTTTGAAATTTATTATCCTTGATAAAATATTTTTTTCCATTTAATTCAAATCCGTTAATACACTCTTTTGGTATTCCCGAAGTATCTAATTTAGTTTCTGTAACTGTGGTTGTTCCAGTAGTAGTGCCAGTATCAGTAGCATCACCAGTAGTTGTATCGCTATTATCTGTTGTGTCTGTTGAATCGGTAATTGCGGGTTGAGAAACTGGTTGTTTTTTCTTCGATTTACTCCATAAGAAATAAAGCAAAACTGCAATTCCTACCCCAACTATTATTTTTTGATTCTTTTTCATATTACAAAGTTAAATTTTATTTTCCAAAATAAATTATATTTTTATACCTAATTTGTCCAAAAACCCCGTAACATCTGAAAGAGTTTTTGATATTCCTATATCTTTACCTAAATTCTCTGTAAGCAAAACATCTTTTTTATTAAAAATAATTTTCTTTTTGATTTTAGAAATTTGAATATTCATATCTCCCACAATGTCTATATACATTGGTTTTTGAAGAAGTAAATTAATTCCAAAATCATCCAGTACACCTTTAAGTTTGTCAAATTCTAAATCAACAACAACTGGAACATCAAACCAAGAATCTGCATTTACAGTAAACGGAGTTGAGGTTTTAGCATTTCCGATTTTAACATTCTCGTAAACAATATTTAAATCATAATTTTTTACAATAAGTTCAAAAATAGATTTGTTAAGTATTGAAATTTTTAAATTTAATTTTACTCTTTTTTTGTCAATGTATAATAAATTGACACTTTTGACTTTGAAATCCCAATCTAAAGCCAAACTATATTGCTTATTGAAATACCTAACTAAAGCATATCCAATACCTCCAATACCAATATAAAAGAGTATTTTCTTCATTACTTAATCATTGAATATATTACAAGACCAACTGCACCAAAAACTAAATACGAATTAGGGATGCTCTTAATAAGTCTTTCCCTTTCATCTAATTTTTGTCCTTGTTCTTTTATTTCTTCAACACCTTCTTTTGCTTCATCGATAACGAATTGCCCCGTACCTTTTACAACATCAAAAATGTCATAAGCACCCTCTTTTACTGTATCTAAAATATCAGTACCAATTTGCTTAACTTCTTGAACCTCTGTATAGGTTTTTCCGTTTCCATCAGCGTTTGAGTGTGATTCGCATCCACAAGCATTACTAAAATTACCACAATTACAAGCCATTTTATTTATATTTTTTAATTACTAAAATTGTTAATATCACTAATATACCACCACCAAAAACAAGTGCTTGTTTTGGAAGATTTTTTATTCTCGATTGTTTTTCAACATTTATCATTCTATCTTTTTGGTCATCTAAAACCTCATCTAATTCATCTCTCCAGTTTGGAGGTAATTGACCAAAATATACATCATACTTCCCACCATCAGCTTTACTCCAAGCTGGGTTATTGTTAGGATTAGTAAAACCAATATCTTCAATTAAATTTGTCATACTTTTCTCAATATTAAAACAGTACCTATAATTAAAACAACCCCTCCAACTGCAATTATTACAGTTCTTTGGTTTTCTACATTCTTTTCAACTCTTTTAGCAACCTCATCTGCTTCTTTATTGATTCTGATTTTATCTTCATTCGCTTTTGCATTGTCTAAAATAGCATCACAAAACCTTCGGTTATATACATTATTATACTCATTATAAATTTCAGTATAAACCTTTTTTTGTCTTTCATCTACTCTATATCCATCCCTTCTTGCACTATCTTTAATCTTGCCTTCTCTTAACAGTCTTAATGTTTTTACATCAGCACCCAAAGATTTACATTTTGTTAGCTTCACAGTTGGATTAACTTTTCTCCAAGATTCCAAACTATAAGATATTTCGGGGAACTCTTGACGTTTTTTAGCGAGTTCTTTTTTATACCTATCTCTTTCACAAGAACTACTACTTTTCCAACAAACACCAAATAATCCCATAACTACTTAATAAATATTGCCAAAGCGATTAATAATACAACACCTCCACCAACGAGATAAGTTGCTCTTTTTTTATTTAGTTCACCTAAAATTCTTTTTTCATCTTCCTCAAATCTATCAGTAACCGCATCAACAGTTCCGTAAACTTCTAAATCAGCTAATTTTACTTCACAATCTAATTTAGCAAACTGAATTTCTTTACCTTGTAATACATCTTGTACTGTTTTAGCATTTCCCCACATTTCACCTCTATTTACAAGGTCTTGCTTATCTCTCAAATCACTTATCTGTGCATCAAGCACACGACAATCATAAGTCATTGGATAATGATTTATATTAAAATAAGGTTTCGATATGCCTCTACGATTACTCACTATATTGTCAAATTGCTAAATGTTGTTACGTTACCACTAAATTCTTTCCAACTTTTACTTGCTAATGCTTTTGCTTCGGTTTCATTCCACCCTTCTTCTGTTGCATTTGATAAAATATCATTAAAGTTGCTTTCAGAAACAGAGCATCCACCAAGCCAATCACACGATTTATTCCATTTGTAAAACGGAAGTCCACCAAATTCAGTAATAGCTGATTGAGTTTTTTGTCCGTATTTACCATCTACATCAAGCGATGCACCTAATTTGTTTAAAGCTGATTGAAGTAATGTTACCTTATATCCATAAGACCCAAGTTTAAGATTAAAACTATCGTTTGATGGTTTTGCCCCTTGCGAACTTTGTTGTCCACTTCCTACACTACCACCAGTTTCAGTTGTATCAACATTGATTTCATTTTGAGTTGCAAGTTTTTTGTTTCGGTATGCCATAATAATTTTAAAAGTAAAATAAGACAATGTTAGCCCTACAACACTTCCACCAATTATGTATAATGTTTTTTGATTCATAGCTTATATATAAATTACATCGGGTTTGAATGAAATTATTTGGGTTATTTTGCTTAACCACCTTTTGTTTAATTCTGATTGTAAATCATTTTTTAAAATACTTTTATATTTAGCGTTGTAAAATGAATTTACTTGTGCCACCTCAATTTTAGAGTTTATAGAATTGAAAACAGAAATGATTTGTTCTTCATCTGTACCAGCACCACTCATAGCATCATTTAATTCTTCTGCTTTTTCTTTTACTACGGATTGTTGTAACTCAATGAAAGGTTTATTTTGACTTTGAACAGAAATTAAAAATGTTGGATTCCAAACTTTAAGTTCATTAAAGTTGATACTATTACCGCCTATTCTTTTAAGTATTTCGTCATAAAATATAGATTTCGACCATCTGTTATAAATAATATAACTGATTGTCAAAAGTGAAATACCACCATATAAAATTATTTTATTTTTCCTTGTCATATTTTATTTTTTTGGTATAGCTTCTGATTTTCCTTTTGTAGCTATTGCAGTTCCTACTTTTATAGCTTTTTCGGGGTCTTTAGCAAGATTATAAACGAATAAAGCAATACCACCTATTACAATTACACCTAAAGCATATCCAATATATTTTCCAACTACTAAACTATCGCCAATCCAATTACCTACATCAAATACTTTATCTTTTAATTCACCAGTAAAACCACCGCTTATTTCAAGTTTGCCTTTATCTTTTAAATGCTCTCTTAAATCTCGTGTGTTAGCATCAGAGTTCTTTCCATTTTGAGCATCCCAATTAGCTGAAAATAAAGCATTAGCTTTTTTCCTACCGAATTGTTTTCTTAAAGCATCGTACCAAGCAATCCAAACTACATCAGATTCAGTTCTTTTAGGTATCTTTCTAATTAATTCTTTTGACATATTAATACATTACAAATTTTTTGTTCTCAAAATCTTGAATAAATCGATGAATTACATCGTATCTTTCTTTGTTCTGTTGAGTTGGTGAACCTTCAAAGACTTGCAAAAATGCTTCATAACCTTCTATTCGTGGATACCCCAGTCCTAAATAGATTAAAAGACCATTCAAGTCAGCTTCGGTTTCATCATCAATATTTTCATTCAAATAAAAATGTGCAAATTCGTGTAATAGAATTGCCATTCTCATTGGAACAGTATATTTGTCAAATTGTTTTTTTGAAACTTGAATCCTTCCGTTTGACTTACTTATCCTTGCGGGAGTTTTCAATTCGTTTCCATTTTGACCTACTATGGTTGGTAAATACTCAATTTTATAATTACACGCTTGGCTTACATAATTATTTGGTTCTAAATATGAAGCATTAAATGAGAATTTTTGAGCAAAATCAACAAAACTCATTACGCTATAACTATTTATATCTACTTCATCCATTCTTTTTTCCAAACCAAACTTTTCTATATTGATTATTTTGATTTGGTTATTGTTTTGCCCCGTTTCATCACAAAAAACACTTACATTCAAGGTTTTTGGTGTTAAAGGCAATCGTGCATAAAACTTAAAACTGTGATTTACTGTTTTATATCTATTAGTAAAACAAGTCAAAGGTTGCTCTGCATCTGTTATTTTCAGACGAACTTTAGTGGGTCTTGCACAAACAACACTAATACCAAGTGTCATTTGCTCATATCTACTATTAACTCTTAAATTCATTTTCTCTTTTTATAAATAGAGTATCCAACCGCACCTAAAACAATTAAAGTTGAAACAATTAAAACTGTTTTACTTAATCCTAAAAATTTATCTTTTTCAGAATTAACAAAGTTTACCTCGTTACCATTCAACTTTTCTTGCAATTCATCACTTATTTTATCAGTAACTCCCTTTTGAGGAATTACAACTCCTTTAGCTTTTTCTCTTTCAATCCATTCTTTAAAAGAAAGTGTGCTACCACTTTGCTTATACATTTGATTTGCGTTTGTCATAATTTATTTCTTGCTTCTCATTATTAAAATCGTTGCCCCTACCAAAACAACTGCACCTATACTAACAATTAAGTATGGAAATTTCTTTTTCTCCTTTGGTGTGTTTGGTTCGGGCTTATCTGTGTCTGTAATTGTATTTTGTTCGTTTATAATTTGTTCTTCAATTTTGCTTTCTTCTTTTCCTTGAACATAAGAATAAAAGTTGCTTAAACTCGTACCTCCATCTTGTCTAAATTCATTCCAAAGCTGATTTATTCTTTCATCAGAAAGTCCAAAATCTTGTACTAATTTATCATAGGTTTGTGTGTATCTCCTAAAAGCTATTGCAACCAAACCTTTGCTTGACCTTCCTTGTTGTGCCAGTTCTACAATGTTTCTTGCACCAACAAGTTTACTATTTCTACCAGCTACTAATCGAGCAGAAGCACCAGCTAAATTGCTATAACCACCAACTTCATAGAAGTCAGCAAACATATCGTCATTTGGGCTTATTGTATTCATTATTTTCTTCGTATTAAAATTATTGCACCTACAACAACTACTAAACCGATAGCACCATAAAGCAAGTAATTACTTTTTTTAGGAGTATCAAAAGCAGAATCGGGTACATTTGTTGAACCACTTGTAGTAGTTGAACCACTTGTAGTAGTTGAACCACCACTTACTCCACCAGTAGGGTTATCTACGCTTGGTGGAAATAAATTAGAATCGCTGATTTGTTTTTGTCTTTCTTCCTCTTTTAATCTTGCAAGTAGTTCGGCTTCTTCTCTTGCTTGTGCTTCAGCTATTAATCTTTGGTCTGCAATAAAACTATCAAATTGTTCAAGTGTGCCACCACCTCTTAACTTAAATTTTTCATAGAAGTTATTTACTTGTGGTAGAGTTAGACCTTGCTCTGCATATTTATCTACAATGGCTTTTCTATCACGATAAACTTTTGAACTACTTATTCCTAATTTGAATCTCAAATTTCTACCAAAGATATTAGGGATGTAAAATGGGTATTGTTTTGTGGGCGAACTGTAACCTCTACCTTTTGCAAAATTTGAATATTCAGAGTTTGGATAAACTTTTTTACTGGTGTTCCATTCACCTACGGATGTTCCTATTGTTGTACTCATTATTTTACAGTTAAATTTTGTGATTTTATTGATTCATCAATATCATCTGATAAAGTCTTTTGACTTGCCATATCAGTCATATAATACATATAGGATATAGCACCTACACCAACTACAATTATTGCATAATATATAAGATTACCTTTCATATTTTATTTTGCTTTATAAATCACCATACCAGTTTTGGTTTTGGCTTTTTTATAAGTTTTACCATTGTACTTAAAACTACTTGCACCGCTTTTACGGGCTTTTTGTAGTGCTTTCATATATGCGTTCATTTTCTTTGCCATATCTTCTTATTTTAATCGTTTTTGTTTATTGCTTTATCAATAACAAATCCTAATCCTCCCAATAATATTGTACTTGATGCAAAGATTAAAAATCCTTTTCTGTAAGAAGGATTAACTATAAATCCGTATGCGGTTGAACCTAATGATGCTACACCAATTCCAATTTTATAGAAAGTCATTTTATTTGCCATATCTTCTTATTTTAATTTATTTACCCCTACGTTTTCTTCCGTATGAAGCAACTTTTTTACCTTTTCTTTTGTAGCTACTTACCTTTTGACAAGTTGCAGACCCAGTTCTTTTTTTTGCTTTTTTCTTTGCCATAATTTAAAATTTATATATCATCAATGTTTTGTTGGATAGTTTCTTTATCCCACAATTTTTTCTCTTTAATTATTTCCCAAACAATAACTCCAAATAAAGAAGCTACAACACCTATAACAAGGTTTCTTGTATCTTGTGGATGCTTGTAAAAACTCATTTTTTTCTCGTTTTATATAATACTATTGCCACTCCTAATACTGCAAAAATTCCAGCTATTGTATAAATCTTTCTTTTTTCAGCTTCTTGCATAGCTTTATCATTAGCTAATTCTTGTTGCTTTTTTTGGGCTTCCAACTCCCTTTTTTGTTTTGCTTTTTCTCTTAATCTTTTGAACATAAAGCTACTTTGAAAAATTACCAATTAAAATAGCTGAAACAGTACCACCTATCAATAAACCAACAAAGCCAGTTGTGTATATGTTTTTATCTTTAAAATAACCATACATAACACCACCGACTAAACCAGTAAAAGCACCTTGAACAGTACCTTTCGTTTTATTTAGCAACCTCTTTTTGTGGTCGCCATTAATAAGTTTTTTGTTATTTTCTATGATTTCTGTACCATTCATCATTTAGAGTATTTAGTTATGATGATAGCACCAAGTCCGACAAAAGCGAAAACTAATAGATAATACTTAAAGTCTTTTGTTTTAAATCTATTTTTTTCTTCTTCTGCTCGTTCTCGTAATTCATCATCAAATGTTACACCTTCAAACAAACTTTACTTTTTTCGAGTTGCAAAATAAATCGTTGTACCAATCGCACCTAAAAGAACGATACCACCTACAATATAAAGAACAGTATTGCCACCGCCTTCTTGACCTTGTTTGTCAAGATAAGCCATTTTTTGTTGGAATTGTTTATCAGATAATTCACCAGCTTTGACCAATGCTTCTAACTCTAATCTTTTGATTTCAAGGTCTGTACGGGCTTTTGCTCTTGCGATTTTATCTGCTTCACCAGTTTTCCATATATCAATACCCTTATTAATTATACCACTAATACCACCTAATTCATCAATAGCATTTCCAACATCACTACCATCTTCTTTTTTGCCAAAAGTTCTTTTCCACCAAGAATCTTGTCCACTAACATTTGAAAAGTTTGCTTCACCACCTTGTGTAGAAATTGGAGTAAATCCACCACTTTGAGTTTCCATTGGGTCAAAACCACTTGCATTTGCAAAATTATCTTGCATAAGGTTTGTACCAGCTTGTGAACTCATAGCATCAAAACCTCCACCATCTTGTGTACTCATTGGGTCAAAACCACCATCGGCTCTGTTATATGTAAAGTTGGCTTGTGATTCATATCTTGAATTAGCCCAAGAAGAAAAAGCGTTTCTAAAGTTTTCTGATTGCATACCTTGAAAAATTGCTTGTACAAGTGATTCAGAAGATGCAGAAGAACTTGCGTTTATCCCTTGACTTCTTAAAAAAGCCACAACTCCGCTTTTATCATTTACCACAATCAAAGCAATTAGCTTACTAAAATTTTCACTACTTACTGCCATTATTTATCGTTTTTAAAAATTATTGCTACCGCTAATACTAAAGCGGAAGCGAATATAATTGTGTTTGTATTTGTTGCTAATGCTTTCGCATCAGTTTCTTTTCCACTTGCGTTTAAATACGCTTCAAATGGTGCAAAAGAAGAATATGTTGATTTACACCCACCGCAACCACAGTCTTTGGACTTTTTCTCTTTGGTTTTAGTACCAAAATAATCGACAAGAATATCTTTATCGGGGTGTAATTCCATAAGTGGTTTCAAAGCCACTTCTCCCTCATTATTTACCAACATTTTTAAATTGTTGCTCATTGAACGAGGATTTGTTATTGTATAGCCAAATGATTCACAAAGTTGTTTTGCTTCGTGAGGATTATTGTTTGCTATATAATCATAAACTGTTGTCATAATATTTTCGATTTAATTAAAAAAAGGGGAGAAGCATTAAGCCACACCCCTTCTTTAAAGTTTCCGTGTAGCAATCTACACAAACATCATATTACCCTTGCAATTTGATTGTTTGGGCTTTTACAATGCCGGGATTTCCAAACGCTTCTGATACTGGGCGACCAGACAATCCTCTTGCGAGGTTGATGTTATCAGATGGGTAGAAGTATAGTTTCAATGTAGCATTTGCTAAAACAGAAGAAATCTTAATTTTAGTAAATCCATCGATTCTATATCCATAACGCATTGCGATGATATTAGATTGTTGCTGATACGGGTCGATTGTAGGCACAAGTGTTTTTTGTGCTTCGTTTCCGTTAGCATCTCTTGTGTTTACCGCAAGAGTTTCTAAAACTTGATTAGCAGTAGCTGACTGTAAATAAGTCAATCCTACGCTATATGGGTTTTGCATAAATTGGTAAAGCATTTCACGATAGTTTACACCGCTAATACCACTTGCAATAGTAATTGAACCAATTACTAAATCTCCACCAGCAGTAAACCCAGCATTGTTAATAAACTCATAAGACCCAAGAACTGCAAAGTTGTTCACCGCTGAACCACTTGTTGAAGTTACTGTGATAATATAAGGTTGTGATGTAGGTGCAGAAACACCGCCACCATTAGCACCGAAAAATTGGTCTTCTACGAAGTTGGCATCATCTACGAATGTGCCATTCATATTAGAAAATTTTTCATTGGCATTTGCTCTTGCATCTGCCAAGTATTTACGAATATTTGCCATTTTTCAAAATATTAAAAAGTTAAAAATTAAATTAATGTGTCAAGATTATTCAGCAGAGGGTGAAGCTACTCCACGCTTTGCCAACATCTCTTGAACTTTGAAAGCGACTAATACTCCCGCAGTTACTGTAAGAACTTTTCCTACGACTGTTACAAGTTTTTTTGTATCCATTTCAGAATGAATTAAAGGTTAAACATATTACTAAATGGCAATTACAGAATTGCATAAGGCAAATATATTATTTCGTAGGATAATTTTTATTACCTACAACAATATATGTTTACAAGATTAAAGTTGTAATTAGTGTTTAACTGCAATAATTCTTCACAATTCTATCCCTAACGAATTGAACTGCTGATGCTTGGGTAAATTTTTTCTTACCCTTTAAATCTCTTTGTTGTAGCATAGGCGAGATTATTTTCCTATAATATTTTTCTATATAGTCATCAATAGCTTGTTCAAGTAGTTTCTTATCAAAATCACCCAATATCTTTTCAGCATCTACATCAACAAACAAAAAGAACCTTTCATTTCCATTGTAGTATTGAGTGTTTATCATTATTTCAGCTATTTTTAGATACTCAAACTTATCTTCAAACTTTTTTATGTGTCTATCAACACTATCAGTATTTTTATGAAAACGTACCCAGTTTAAGTTTTGCCATATCTTTGAAGTTACTCTACCTATTGATTGAAAGTGCATAATAATATCTGTATCAGTATGTCGATTAGTACAAATTGCACCAACAAGGTCATTTGGCAAATGGTCTGAAATGTATCTATTTATATCTTCAATTAGTAAAAGACCACCTCTATAATCATTAAGAATTTGAAACAAGCAACCTTGAATTTCTTTTAAGGTCATTCTCATTCCATCATCATTAAATGGTCTGATTCTTCTTGCTTCAATAGTTGGGTGTGCAGAAAATTTTATTACATCTCTTAAACGTAATCCTTTAATATCAGTATATTCATCATTAACATCTAATATAAGTGCTTTTCTTGGCTTTACACCTTTGGATGGATTCCCCTTTACATAACTCCTAATCATTTGATTTGTTATGTAAGTTTTTCCTACTCCTTTTTTACCAACTGCAACTCCTAATTTTGGTTCTCTCATACTATTACTTTTTTACTAATATAGTAGCCATAAAGTCTAACTTTTGTGCTACTATAATCACTAAAAGTTATTATTTGTTTTTTCTTGGTCGCCCTCTTTTTCTCTTTTTGGGCTTTTCAACTTCTTCAACTGGTGTTATATCAATTACATCTGTATCAGTTTGTTTTGATAGTTTGTCCAGTTCTTTAAGAATATCGGGGTCGCCAAATGTAGGCATACCTTCTGCTTGTTGAGTGTTTTCAAATTTTGAATCCTTTTTTGCACCCATCATATCACTAACCATACTTTCTGCGGTAAATTCTTCGGGTTCTTGGAAAACCTCATCAACCCTTGTAATTGTTTTTGGTTCTGATGGTGTTTCCGTTTCAGCTTGTGCTGGTGCTGGACTTGATGCTGGTGCTGGACTTGATTTTTGTTTTGGTACACTTACAGATTGTTCTTTCCACATATCAATCAACTTTTTGTTTTGTTTCGTTAATTGGTAAATCATTGCACCTTTTGTTACTATATCACTACCAAAAGCAAACATAAGATATTGCTCATCAGTCATTGCAAGACCCTTCTTTTGGAAAACCCGAATCATAGGTGGTCTTACTTTCTGTACAAAATCATCTTCTAATTTAATAGCATCATCAAGTTGATTATTGTATTCTTGAACATATTGCATCAAACCTAAAGTGTTACCTTGCTCATCAATAGGAACTTCAAGAGATGGGCTTATTTCCCCATTCTCCATAGCTTCTGCAATTTTTTCTTCTTTTATTTTTGTTACCCTATTTGCAATTAGGTGTGCTTTTCCATAAACATCTAAAACAGTATCAACCATTTGTTCGGTTGCATACGCTTGTTCTTTTTTATCTAAATTATCAATAGCTGGATTGAAACTGTTTGGTTCTTGTTCCTCACTATTAAAATCATCGAAATTTGGTGCAGAAAAAGTAGGTTCTTCTAATTCTGCTTCTAAATTAGATGAATCAATATTTGGTGTTGTATATGCTCTTTCTTTTACTGGCTCATCTAAAGGACTGTAACCACTATAAAAGTCTTGGTTGTTTTCAACAGACACATCTTGTTGTACTTCCTCGTTATTTTTTTGATTGCTCATAGTGTTTCTTATATAATTTTAATTGATGTTTAATACTTTCTAATTTTTCTATTCTTTGCATATCAAGAGGGTGATTTTCATCATAGTTTTCAACCTCTGATTTGTATCTTGATAAATTTGTGTTGTTTTTATTTAATACAAAAGAAACCTCTTTTAATAAGAAGTTAAATTCATTCATAAGTATTAAAGTGATTATTCCGAGTGCGTGTGTTTTATCGTTCATTCTTTGTGAACCATAAAGCAACTCTTTTACTGTAAGGTCAAATTCTTTTGCAACAATCTTAATTACAACCTTTGCAATTTCATTTTGATAAGTAAGTTCGTTATCTTCTCGTAACTCAATAAGCATTTTAATAAAACCCCTTTCGCCTACTGCGTTTATGGTTTTTTGTATTTCTTCAAAAACAAGCGAAATCCCTTTATTAATTTTATTGTGTGCCTTACTCATTATATTACAAAGTTAATTTATTATTTTGAAAAATAAAATTTATCGCTTCAATATTATTGCACCTTCTCTACCCCATACTTTTTTCATATTGTGATAAGTGTGAACGTGAGAATCTTCTATTAGAAGTGCGTCTTTAAATCCTTTTATTAAATTATCTAAATCGGGTCTTGACTTGTGAGGTTGCCCTTCCATTTTTTTCTTTTTTCTTTCAGACCAGCTTTTTGGCATCGGTAAAACAAATTGTACATCTAAATCATCTTTAGGTTGCCATCTGCATAAGAAACAAAGCAACTTTAAATCGTCTTTATATTTCCAATACTTTTGTACTACGGGTCTTTTTTTCCATTTATCACTTTGTGTCATTCTTGGTTTAGCGACTGGAATTATATTTAAAGTGATGTGAGGAAGAACTTTTTGACCATCTGCGGTCAGTTGTTCTTCTTTTTCTTTTTTTGTGTTTATGTCTATTACTTTAGTTTCTTCGTTGCTCATATTTTATATTTTTGAGAAAATGATTTTAGTTTTAAAATTTCTTGACCAATGATAAAAGAAGCATCATTGTCGCTTGGAAAATGAAGCCCTAAATGAACCCTACTATAAGCAACATCATCTACCATTCTTTTACAAAAATTATATGTTTGTGGATATTTATTTCCTACAACATTTAAAATACAATATGCTTGTAGTGTATGACCACTTGGATATGAGGGGCTATGACCAGTAAAAGTTTCAAAAGGAAAAAGTTGAATTTTGTAATATTCACCTAATTGATAGGGTCTTGGTCTTTGGTATTTTTGTTTTAGCTTAACTATTGTTGGAGTAATGTCGTCATTTATATCAAAAGCTAACTTTTCAATATCTATCCCCTTTTCCATAAATACAGAAGTAATTGTTTGTAGTAAACTTCTATCGTACTTTTTAAATCTTCTAAAATGTTCTTCGTTTTCTTTTTCGGTTATATTGCTTATCGCTTCTGTTATAGCATTTAACTCGTCTTTGACTGTTTCTGATGCGTTTAGTGGAGGATTAAGTGAATCTCCATAGTTTTCGTCTAAAACAGTTAAAACCTCATCGCCAATACATTTTTCTTGTATTTTCTTAACGTAGCTTTGGTCTATATTTCCGTAAGTAATTTTATTAAGCCAATTTTCCATATCTCACTCTGTTTCCAGTAGTCTTATTTAGTTTTTGTTTTAAAGCATCAATATCTTGCTTCATTTGTTTGAGTTGAAATTCACCTCTTTTTAAACTTTCAACTTTTTTTCTATAATAGTGTATTGAGTAAATTAAAGATGCGGTTGTAAGCCCTAACATCATTATTGCTAACCACCCTAATTTTTTAGAACCATCATAAGTTGCACCTCCAGTTTCCATTGTTTGTTGTTGTTGTACTGGTTGTGCTTCTGTTGTTGGTGTACTTTCACCTACATTGTTTTGAGTTACATTTTCTTCCATTATCTTGTTTTTTTAATTATGACAATGATTGTGCCTATCGTAACTAATCCTAAAACTGATAATAAAAATGCTGGTGATTTAAAAAAGCCCCCTTTTTTCTTTTGTTTAGGTTTTGGCTTTGTGCCTAAATTACCTTTTAGAAAATCAGTAACAGAAAATCCACTACCTTTTTCATCTTTAGTACTTTTATTACCAACTACTACTTCATCTAATTGTTCAACATCTTCTTGTAAAAATATTTTTGCGTTTTGTAGTTCTTTTGCTTTTTTATAAATAGTTTTTAAGCCGAGATACCTAATTTCAAATTCATCATTTAACTTTATCTCATCGTTTTCAATCTTAAATTTACCCTCTTGATTACTTGTCGTAGCAAGATTGGTTCTTTTACCACCCCTTAATAAAACTATTGTAGCCCCATCTAAAGCACCATAACTATCTGTTAAAGTTCCACTTACTTTCATTTAGCTATCTTTTTTAAAGTATGATAATTAACTAATGCACCTAAACTAAAAGAAATCATCGCAAGTATTAAAAATGTTCTATAAAGGTTAGGGTGAACACCATTTGCAGTTTTGTTATCTTCTTCTTCCTTCTCTGTTAATAATAATCTGCTCATAATAACTTTTTTACTTTTTCAACCAAAATACCATTCAAAATAGAAAATGTACCAACCACTAATAAATTTTTAATTGTTGTTTCAAATGTTGGTAGATAAAGTTTAAACTCATCTTTTCCTTCATTTTTTGCAACTAAATAGTGTGCGTATGCTTCTGTTGAAAACAACGCAAATGTTACAAGTGCTACAACTTTTCTATCACTCATCATAGTTCAAATCCAAGATTCAATACTATCAATCTTAATCCGCATTTTTTATCATTATGTACAATGTATGCAACATCAAGAACAGTTACTTTCCACAGTCTTACACAAATAGACCATTTGTTTTTTTTGGCTGGACTTCCCCAGCTATTAATTAAATTAATTTGTCTAATTTTCATATTACCATAATAATTTATCGGCATAATAGCCATTAGAATTTCTTACATTTCTATCTTTACTGTGTCTTATTTTATATAGTTTTCTTCTTTCTTTTGCAGTACCCTTCGGCACTTTGCCTTTTCTTTCAAGAGCCATATAAGTAGGATAATCTTTATATCCTATTGCCCCTATACTTGCTACTTTCTCACCTTTTTTAAAAACATCAATTTTTTTACCTTTAGTTTTACTCGGCTTTACTGTAACACCTAATTTTCGTGCTTGACTTTTTGTATATGATGAAATTGTATAAGCCATATTAAAAACTTGGTTGCCAATCTTTAAGTCCTTTAAAACTGTCTAAATTGTTTGGGTCGTACTCAATTCCAAAATTGAATTTAGAACCATCCAATATTAATTTTCCGTTTTCATCATATTGAAAAAGGGGTGCAAACATCATTTTTTTTAACAATTCAGATTCAGAATAATTTTCGGGGTTTCTTGTGCCTAATTTCCTTTCAAGTCCATCTCTAACTTTTTTCTCAAATTCTGCTCTCTCTCTTTCCTTTTCTGCGAAAACATCATCCGCACTTATTGTATTTAATTCTAAATACTTTGCGTGAAATTCGGGAAGGAATCTTTTAATTAAATAATATCCTCCTATAAGAAAACCACCAGCTATAACAATTTTTTTTATCACAATATTTTTTTATAAACTTCTTTTGTACGCTTCTAATATACTGTGTCTTGCATAACCACCATAAGAGCCAAATCTTGTGAAATCTTGTTTTTGTAATTCTTCTCTCTTTTTTTCAATTTTAGTTTCTCGTTCTTTTTTAGCTTTTTCAAAAACTTCATTAGCAGATAGTTGTGAATCAAGTTCAAGTTTTTCAGCTTTATAAGTATTCTTTGGTAAAATCCTTTTTATCAAAAAGTACCCACCACCTAAAAATAAACCAGCAATTACAATTTTCTTTATCATCTTGTAGGTCTGTAACCGAAATACATCAAATTATGCAGACCAGTCATTGTAATTTTATTTTGTAATTCCATTTGCTTTTTTTCGCTTTCTCTTTTTTCTTTTTCAAAAACATCATCAGCAGATTTTTTAGAATCAAGTTCAAGTTTTTCAGCTTTAAAAGTATTCTTTGGTAAAATCTTTTTTATCAAATAGTACCCACCACCTAAAAATAAACCAGCAATTACAATTTTTTTTATCACTATCTGTTTCGCATAATATTAACCGCACCAAGAGTAGCGACTAATATAACACCCCCAATTAGTAAAGCACCTAATCCACCATTTGATTTTTCTTTTACTGGTTCAGCTTCTACCGATTCGGGTTGTTTTTCTGTCGCTTCTTTTTGTTCAGTTTTTGGTTTAACTTCATCTCTTACTTCCGACTTTGGCGTGTTTTCACTTCCGACTTTGGAAGTTTCTTGTTCTTGTTTTTCTTTTTGTTCTGCTTCCTTTTGCATTTTTTCTTTGTGTTTTTTAGAAAAAGATTTTAATTGCTCAACTGCATCTTGATAGTATTCAGTTAAATAATCATTAATTTCTTCTAATTTAGCTTTGTTTTCTTCGTTGTCATCTTCTTCTACTTCTTTTGTAGCTAAAGCAACCTTTTCTTGTAAATCCTTTACAGTATTTACTCTTTGGCTTAAAATTCTTGGTAATTTGACTTCTTGTAGTTCTAAATCATTAATTGTGTCTTGAATATTCATAGTATAAAAATTAAATTATTACAAACTTACATAAATTTTATTTTATAAAATAATATTATGCCTTAATTTATGCTTTTGCTTGTATTACAATCCATTGTGTTCCATCAGACCACACTTGAATACCATTAAATGCTTTGCTAATAACATAATTAGCGTTTCCATCTATTGTTTCTCCACCTTGTGGTGTTACTAAAATTCTTGTACTTGCACTAACTGTTTGGTCATTTACTATTCTAATTATTCGATATGGGTTTTGTGTAGCAAGAGGAATGTATAGTGTAAAATCACCCGAACCACCCACAAAAGTAATTTCTATTATATCACTATTATCAGAAAAATAAATATTATCTCCCGAACTTGCAGTTATCTTAAAAGGTATATCTGTTGAATCATAGCCAAAACCTTGTGGGTAAAACTTTTGAATTTTACCATTTATATCTTTTGTATAATAACTTCCACTTATAGGGTCTTTATACAAAGCTAAAGCGTTTCCTTTTGGAGAAACTACATTTTGTGGTTTTGTAACTGTTACACTCATTTTATTTCTTTAGTATTAGATATGTTGCCAATCCACCACCAGCTAAAATCAAAAGCCACATATAATCTTTTTTCTCTGTTACCTTTGGTTCGGCAGTTGGTTTTGGTTTTGGTTTTGGTGTTGGTTTTGGACTTGGTTTTGGTTTAGCTTTACTTCCACCATAACTTCCATAAGCTGATTTACCACTTGCATATAATTCGTGAATATCCGTTGTTGATATTTTGTTTGTCAGTTTACGCAATTCTTTATTAGATAAATCATATCCCCTTTTTGCATACTTTTTAATTCTTTTAACTGCACCAATAGGATTAACCAAACTATTAACTTGAAGTTTTTTGTTTTTCAACGCATAAATAAATCTATCGTCAAATGATACTCCGTTTCTATCAACTGTACCGCAACAAACTGTGTAATCAAAGTTTGCAACTGTTTGTTCTTTAGTAGGATAAAAAGTTTTTACTAAATCAACCTCATAGTTAGGACATTTAAACTTCGTAGAGTTTTGTTCATCGTATTGCATAACTCCTTTAGATGAAAAATGCTCTACTGCTTTATCAAAACTTTCTTGGTTAGGAAAATAAATATCTATATCACCATTAATTTTTCCTTTTGTAAATGCATCTGCAACCGAACCACCAGCTATCCAAAACTCAATATCTTTTGGCATATCATTTATGATAAGTTTATCAAAATACTTTTTTACTTGTTTTGGGTGATTAAGTACAACAATTTTTTTGTTGTTCTTTTCATCTAAAAGGTATAGGTAGTAAAGCCCACCAACAATACCAGCATATAATAAAATCTGTTTCATAACTATTTATCTTTTTTCATCATTATTGTTGCTCTTTTAACTGCATCTTGCCATTTTTCACCATCCCTACGAATAGCTTTAGCAAGTGTCATAGGGGTTTTACGTTTTTTACGATTCCCCTTATCCATTGTTTTTACACGAGCATACTTTCTTTTACCACCTTTTTTTTCCATTGCTTCGGATTCATTTCTGCGGTCTTTATAGTTCTGCTCTTTAGTAGAACGCTTCCCTTTTGTATTACCTAATGATTCATCAAGTTTGTCATTGTAACCTTGTGTTTTACCACCTTTAGCATACATTTCTTTATTTAAAGTTTTAAATGCACTTTTGACTGATTTTTTTGAATACTTTGGAAAAGAATAACCATCATTTACAAAATCATATAACTCTTTTTCACTTTTGAATTTTTTACCATTTTTCATAAATTCTTCATAAGCGAAAAAATAAACATCGGAAGTATCAGAACTTGTCGCACCACCTTTAGCGTATTCTTTTTTTAACCTTGTTCGACCATCCTTATCGTAAAAATCTATAAACATACCATTTTTTGTATGATAAATAGCTAAAAATGAACCATCATCAAAAGTTATATCTACTTCATCTGGTTTTTTTGTAACAATGTCATTACCTATTTGAACACTTCTTACCTTTTTACCTTGTAAATCTTTTAATTTACCACCTTTAGCAAATTCTTCATCATAACCAAAATCTTCTAATATACTTTTTCTTTCATCTTCTTGCATATTTTCCCATTCTTCTCTTAACGCATCTAATTCTTGTTCTTGTTCATTTTCTGATAATTCAAATAAATCAACACCAAAAACCTTATCTATATCTGAAAAGGAAAGCAAACCGAATTTATTTATGGTATTGCTTGTTTTATTAATTCCACCTTTAGCGAAAACAACAACTGGTGAATCGTAATAATTTGCTGGAATAGAGTATCGTTTTTGTGATTTACTTCCAACTGTCTTTACAACTATACTACCATCACTTTTTTTATTTGTGATTTCATATTCGGGTTTTTTAATCAAAGGATTAGTTGGTTGGTATGTCAAAGTAAATTTATCGCCTACTTTTGCAACTTTCTCAAATTCATCAAAATCTCTGTAAATCAATCTACCACCTTTAGCCATACTATATTCAAATAGAAAATCTAAATCTTTTTTAGATTGATTTTTTTCTACTTCTATTGTATCTCCTTGCGGACTTATAATTGTATTATCTTGATTTTTAACATTTGCAAGAGTATATTTTTTTGCAGAAGCAAAAGTTTTAAAATATAGTGGGCTATCATAATTATCATTCACAACAACTTGGTAGTGTATTTCGGGGTCGTACATTTTAGAAGTAATCTCCCCACCTTTAGCGTACCCGTGTGATGTTGGATATGCTGGGTTATAAGTGTTAGCATAGTATTGATGCACCCCTTGTGGAAGTCCACCACCCATTGCAAAAAGTTCCATTTCATTCATTGCACCAGTTTCACCAACTAATCCAGCTTGACCAAATGGAGTTGGCAAAGTACCTCCAGCTTCATATACATCAAGTGCTTCATTTACATAGAAGTCTAATATGCCTTGTTCATCTTGTTCGACTTCGGGGAAAAATTCTGACTTTGGAAGTTGTTTTAAATGATACTTATCCCAATTCTTTTTAAGTTGATATATAAAGGATTCGGGTAAAAAGGTTATTTTCAAATCATCTAATTCATCTCTATTTTGACCCCCTCCTAATGCTTCAAATAAAAATGTTTCACCATCATCAGATAAAACTTCATCTGTTAGAGTAGAATTATCAAACCAATCATACCAATCAACATCATCAACAACTTCATCAATATCAATTAAATTGTTATTACGGACTACTTCAGCAAATTCTTCTTCACCAAAATTAAACCTATACCATTCAATCGAATCTTCTTGATTATTCATATCTTCGACAAACTCATCAATATAATCTTCTGCATCAAAATCATCCTTTTGTGCATCTTCTTCATCAACAATCCCTCTTTCAACAAGTTCTTCTGCTAATCTATTTGGATAACCATCAGCACTTTCACCAGCAATATCTTCTGCATAATTTCTGTTTGATTCTTCTTGGTAATCATCAAAAAATGATTCTGCACTATCATCTAAATAGTTAAGTACATTTATGTTACTTAACCCTTCATCCATTTCAAAATAATCCCTTATTCTATCTTTAGTGTATTCTTCTGCACTTGATTCAGAAACTTTCATTACTGTATCTCCAGTAATTGTAAAATCTTGACTTCCTCTATCTCCTACTTCAAGAAAATACAACTCATCTCTATCAGTAATACCAACAAATAGTTTTTTTATTGTTGCGGTTTTTTTTGAATCATCAATTTTTGTAAACTTACTTATATATGTCATCTTACTTATTTTTTAATTGTTGTCTATAAACTTTTGATGCAACTTTATCCCCTACTTCTTGGGCTTCTACTTTAGAGTATCTTTTTCCGTACTCTCTTTGATATTTCTTTGGTACTGCTTTTCCCTCATATCTTTTAGCCACCTTTTTAGACAAAGCATCAAATCCAATTTTACCACCTTTTTTGTATGATATTTTATTCTTTACTTTCTCTACTTTTAGATTAGTTTTTGGCACATCTTTAATGAATTGTAAATTAAAAGCATCTATGACACCTCCATTTTTCATTACTTTACTATCGCTTACATAATACAAATCACCTTCATACTCAAATCCAATAGCTTCTTGACCCCACTTTTTAGCCCATCGTCTAACTTTAGAAATCACACTTTTTTCATTTTTCTTCCAATCATTTGCTTTTGCGAATACAGATACTTTAACAATATCTTCTTCAATTATTTTTCCCGAAGTTGATTTATATCCACCATCTGTTTCAGTTTCAGTATAACCACCAAACTTATTAGCAACAAATCTTTCAACCTCATCAACTCTTTTATCTAATTCGGCTTTAGAAATAGTATCACCAACATTTGATGTTGAAGGCACATAAATCACAAAGTTTTTATCAAACTTAAACTCTTTACTTAATTCCCCACCTTTAGCGTAATTTTTATCAAAATATTTAGCAATAGCAACATTGGTATTAGGCAGTTTATTATCAGTATAAGTTTCAAAAATTTCCTTAGTGAATTTTTCATTATATCTAACTCTATTTTTTAGGAAATCTTTATCATTATTTTTAATAGCATTTATGAGTGGTTTATATGTATATACATAAGTGCGTTTGTAATTTTGTTCTTCTAAATAATTTTTGACATCATCTTCATTATATTTTAACGCATTTTTATCGCCTTTCCTTTGAAATGATTTTAATTCTTCGGTTTTGTTTTTTATTCTATCATCTAAACCAAAATAATTTTTTGCCCTATATTTTTTATATATTTTATCAAATAATTTATCATCTATTTCCCCACCTTTAGCGTAACCTAACTCTGATAATTCTCTACGAGTAAACAAATCATCAACCCTTTCATCAAACTGATTATACGCTTTTCTGAATTTCGCTTCTTTAGGATTCTTATTCTTATAAAGTTTAGTGCCTACTTCTCTTAAATGACCATCTGCTTTATCTAAATGACCTTTAACAGTACCACCTTTAGCCATTTTAAATGCTTTGTTTGATTTTGAAAACTCAACTAATTTTTTGTTTTCTTTGCTTGTTTTACCACCAAAATATGCAGATGAAACCAACGAAGGTTTAATAAAACCTCTATCTATTCCGACCATTAAATTTAAAAGATTGTCTTTTGAGAAATTGTTTCTTTCGATTATTTCTTCAATGGCATTTTTGCTCATTCCAGTTCTAAATCTCAATTCATCAATATAAGCAGAATCTATTTCCCCACCTTTAGCATATTCTTCATAAGGTTCATAGTAAAACTCCATTATTGATTTGTCTTTTAAAAAGTCTTGATTTTTGGGATAAGTTTCAAAATTTATTCTGTGAAAACCATCGTAATCAGTTTCATCTATCTCATATTCATAATTTGAGAGTTTGTGTTTTTTTATAAAAATTTCGGGTTTCATAGATGTATGAATAACTATATATTCATCAATCTGTCCACCTTTAGCGTATCCGTGTGGTGTTGGATATGCTGGGTTATATGTTTGAGCATAGTATTGGTGTACTCCTTGTGGTAATCCACCACCCATTGCAAAAAGTTCCATTTCATTCATTGCACCAGTTTCACCAACTAATCCAGCTTGACCAAATGGAGTAGGTAGTGTACCACCCGCTTCTAAATATGGAGGTGTTTTACCTTTATACTTATATTGTCCTTGTGGTGCTTTAATAGAGTTTCTATCACTCCTATTATCTCTATACTCATAATAAACATTGCCACCCTCACTTACTCCGTGCTGATTTACTGCACCTTTTTTAGAGATTCTTTTTCCTCTTGGCTTTGCTTTTCTTTTTGCATCTGAAGAAAGACTTGAAGTTTCAGCACTTTGTTGTCCATAAGTTTTTGGATACTTTTCGCCATCTTCAAACTTATCACTTCTAACAAAAGCTAAAAGTTTATCTAAATCAGATTTTACGTTTTTTTCAATTTTTGCTTCCTCATCTTTTATTTGCTTTGACAATTTTTTTCTTGCTTCGGCAAATGAAATTCCCTCTTTATCTGCTAATTGCTTTGCTCTTGTGCTAAAAGGTACTTTTTTGGTTTTAGGTGCAGAAGGTGTTGGTGTTGGTTTTGTATTTTTCTTTTTACCAGTCGCCTTTTTAACTGTTTTCTTTACAGTCTTTGTTTTTTTAGCTGGTTTCTTTTTACGTTCAGCTTTTGTTGTAGGCACTTTGACTTCCGTAACTTTTTCCTCAACCTTTACATCTTTTAAAACTTCGGGGTTTTTACTTTTTAGCAAACCATAAAGTTTTGTCATCGCAACATCAAACTTTGGGTTTTCGACTGTAAAACCTTTTGTTTCCTTTTCAACCCTTTTTATGTTGGCAATAATTTTATCACCGCCTTTTAGCTTTTTTACTTTAGCTTGGTCAATACTTTGGTATATTTCTTTTGATTTCATATTTCTTTTATTTAAAATGTATCTGCAAAAATGTCGTCTATTTCTTCTTCAAAAGTATCAGCGAATATATCATCAATATCATCTGTCATATCTTCTGTTACTTCTTCCGTTGGTTCTTCAATAATTTCTTCTTCTATTTCTATTTCTTCATACTCGTTAATCCCCATATCTTTTGGATATAGCGTAAATTCTTTTATGTAATTAAACTCATCGGGGCAAAAATCTACTAATCCTTTGATTATGCTTTCAAACAATTCTTTGGTATAATCCGATTTGCCAACGTATATATATTTTGAAATTTTACTTTGTTCTTCAAGACTGTCTGTATTATCAAGTAATTTTTTTGTATTTGGTGCAAAATATTTATTTGTCTTTATATCACCCAATTCGGGATAACCAAAAACTAAACCAACCTTACTGTATTCATCTATACCTACAAAGTTTGCTAAACTTTTATAATTTATTTTCAAGTTAAATTTTGAAAAAAGTCTATTATAATTTTTGTCCTCTATATCAGCTAAATCAAATCTTTTGTTTATTGCAGAAAGATTGAATAACCCCATAATAGAAAATATATTTTGCGACAAATACCAAATTTCATCTAACTTATTATCGCTTATTAATTTAAAAATATAATAGCGAAAAAGTCTGCCCGATTCACCACCTTCATTCAATGTTAAAAACAATTTTTGATTACTTCTCCAACTATCATCACCAAAAGTAGCATTTTCAACATTGTATCTTAAATAAAATGTATTAAATCCAAAATCTTCATTAGATATATAAAAATCACCTAAAATATCTACTCTGTTGTCAGTCAATCCAATATGTAAAAGTTGAATATATATTGATGAAGTAATAAAGTCTTGAATATCTTTAATGTCAAAAAATTGAGAATATTGATTACCTACTTTTGTTCCATAATGGGTAACACTTACTGCTTTCCAAACAGAATCTTTTACATTATATGATGTAAAATTTGATGGGTTTAATTTTTCAAATTCTCCCCTTCCATATTTTTCAAAAACAAAATCATAAGTATCTGTATGTTTTTCATAATTAAAATTTGTTGGGTCAAGATACTTTATTGTATAACTTCCCGTTGATTTTCCAGTTATCAAAAAAGGACTTTTGCTTATTTTTCTTTTTGGTTTAACCCTTCCTTTTTCAATTTTCTTATCTAAAAGTTTTGTCGCAAGTAAAACACTATTAAATAAATTTGGATTGAAAACCCTTATTCTTTCAAGTTGCTCACCCTTTTTATTTAAAAACAAATCTGTAACAATGTCTTTTTTAAATTCTGTTGATGTGGGTTGAGGTTTGGTAGTGTAAAACCTTGAACTGGGTGCATCTATTGTAAAACCATCTTTTTCAAAAAATCTGTGAACATCATCAAACTTTACAATTTTAAACTGTTTTTTAAATTCAGTTTTTGTGTCTATATATTTTTCCCCATTTGCTTTTAATAATAAACAATAAATATCACCATTTTTAATTTTAAAGTATGTTACAACATAGTGATATGATTTTCTTAAACTTACTACACTACCAAAATCTAAAAGTTTTGAATAATCTTCTTCGGATACACTTTCTTTAAGATGTAATTTACTGGAAAATGTAAAATCTCCAATTTTTGTACCTTCAATAAGAATATAATTATTGCTTTTTTCAGAACTTACTATTCCTACTGATGGTCTGCCACTTCTTCTTAAATTTACATAACCATCAAAAAATTCATCAAGTATTTTATCAGAATTTAAAAATAGTTTTTTCGTTCCACTAAATAAAAGTTGTGAAATAGTTGATGGTATTGAAAAATCCACTAATCCAACACTATTTCTTCCTTGTAAATTACTTAAAGTAGAACCATTTTGACCTATTAAATCTATAATTTCATATTCATAAGTAAACCTAAAAGTAGCTAATAATGGTCTTACTCCATTTTTAGAATAATCTATATAATTTATATAATTATCAGCACCAGTATTATTGTCCATATCTATATTATAGACTTTAAATGGTGGGTTATATTCTTTAGCTATATTTCCGCCTACATCAATCTTTTTATTGTCATATTCGGGTTCATCGTCATAAGTTGCTGGTTGTCTAAAGCTAAAATCATAAGTTATGTCTTGAAAGCTAAATTCATCTTCAATAAACTTACGCATTTTAGTACCATTTGTAACTATCCCTTCAAATGTAGAAACATCAACATCAACATCTTGAATTAATTTTATCTCATCTAAACTTGAAAAAGGTGGAGGTGATTTTATTCCATAAAGTTTTTCTTTATAGTTATTTGCATCAATAAATCTAAAGAGTATGTCTGCATCATATTTTCCATCCCTAAAATTTTTGTTAATGTTGTCCATAATTTCGTTCTCTGAAAGTGTTGAATACAAAGAACTTTTAACATCATTAAATATTGAAAATGGTTGTAATAAAATTGGACTTTTTATAAAAGTTTGTGCATAAGAGTTTTTAAAAATACCAGCCACTTGATAAGAACCTTGCTCATATCTTACTTTTGAACCCGATTCTAATTTTGTGCCAAAATCCATAGGGTCTTTACCTAATTGAGTTACATCTAATAATTTAATAGTTGAAAGTATCTTATATTCACTTATGTTAGATGCTTTAACTAAATCATCCTCTAAAGGGGTTTCAATTACCACAATCTTTGTAAACTCTGAACTAATTTGTCCTAAAGTATATATAAAATTATTTCCTTTTTTTATTGATAATCTATCTTTCATTATGGAGTAATTTTTAAATTATTACTTACTATAAACTCATTCAACAATTCAGCCATCTCTAATCGTTTTTCCCTTCCTTCATTTATTTCCTCTATTGTTGAAGAACCTCTAATTAAATTTATATTGTCTGAACTATTTGGTCTTGTGTATGAAATGTTATTTGTAATAGTGTTGTAAAACTTTCCGAAATATAAATCTCTATCTTGGGGTGAAAAACCTTCTTCTTCAAGTCGATTTGATATTCCAGCTAAAACTCTTTTTGGTGTTTTAGATAGCTTTAAACTAACATAATCAGCCACTTGATAAAAAGATTCAAATATTGCGTTTTTAACTCCTTCATTTAAAGAACCATCATCATTAAAAAAACGAGGTGTACCAACATTGTCTAAATCTGTACCGCTAAATATCATTAAATCTTTACTCACTTGTGAAGTAGGTATTAAACCTTCTTTTTGATATGAATCATAAAAATTTTTATAAATTGGAAAGTCTTTCATTATTCTTGATGGACTAAAAGAACTTCCTTTCCCTCCCCACAAATCATCTTGAACTTTTATATCTGAATTAATTTTGTTATTAGCTTCGGTGATTCTATAATTTTGACCAAGCAAAGCGTTCCAACCTAAATATCTAAATATTCTTGGGTCAGATGTAAACAATCCCATTTTATTTGTATCATACGATTCACCATATTCTTTAATTAGCAAATGATGTGCTATTGGATTAATTTCTCCAGCCCTATAATAATCAGCAGTCCAAATTCTTGTTTTTACACCAGCTTGTTCTAATATATTAGCCAACATAATTAAAGGCATTGCTTGTATAAACATACCTTCGCCTTTTACACCAGCGTTTCCTCCTTGATGTACAAATAAATCAACATAAGGGGCTACTCCACCTCCTAATGTTTCTCTATAAGCATATACTTTTTTTTCTGTTGATGTAAATCGTAACCTTAAATCCCCTAATTTTGTTACTCTTTTACCCTCTAAATCAACTGGTATATAAATTTTATTGCTTCTTAAAAACTCTTTTTTCAGTTGTGATGGATATGCTTTTAGAAGTTTAGTTGTACCCTCTTGTCGTGCTTCACAGTAAAGTTCTTCGTCATTGTGAGTGTAAAAATTTTCTTCTTTTCCATTAAGGTTTTTAAGTCTTACTAAATTTGGTTCAATCAATTTGTTTAATTCTTCGCAATAGTATTCTACTGGTCGAATTAATCCTCTCGATGCTTTGTTAAAATCAAAAATACCTCTTGGAATTGATGAATACTTAATTTTAGCTTTTTCTAAATTCCCTCCTAAATCTATAAATTGATTTATGTTATCTAAATAAGTTTCTACTGCTCTTAAAACATCTAAATTATAATATTGTCCAAGACCAACATATCTATCCATTTGCTCATCAAATGAAAGACTACTACTTGGTTTATATCCATAGAAATTTGCACCAGCACTATCTCTATCGCCATCACTTTGGGCAGAACTTTTGGATTTCAAAGCCGAAGGATTTACTCTTTCAGCAATCTCAATACCATCTTCAATCCACTTATATGGGTCAGTATTAAACGATATGATAGCATTTTCAAAACTCATTACAGAACATCGGGATTAGCCATTTTAAACTTCTCTATTAAATCTTTTGCTTCTTGAACATCTACATCTGTGTCAAGTTCATTTAAAGGCATTGCATCTTTAGTTTTAATTAGTTGGTAAAACTGTTTTACATCAACTTCATTTTCTAAAAATCCTCTTTGCTCATCCGTAAACAAACTCAAAAATGATTCAATACCAAGTTCTAATGTTTTTGGATTAGGTATAGGGTTTTCTTGTGCTTTATTAACTCTGTAAGCAATATAGGTATCTCGCATTGATACCATTAAACGAGTAGAAACAAATGCTCTTGAATTATATCGTTCTTGCTCATCGATTGCATTTCTTAATCTAAACAAGAAATTAAAAATAAAGGTGAAATTACAAACAAGGTCTTTACCACCAATGTTTACTGCAATACCTTTCATAATTTGTTCTAACTCAAAATCGGGGTCGATAGTTACTCTATATGTACTACCAGCAAATCTATCTTGTAAAGACAAATCTTGTTTAAAGTTTGCTTCATAATCTTTATCTGCTTCATTGAGTTTAGAGTTACCAGTTGCAATTACAAAAATGTTTTTCTTGTAAATCAACTCCCCTCTACCATTCATAATGCTTGGTGGAATTACAATTTGTTCTCCACTTGCATTTGTTCCTTTGTATTTATATGGGTCTTTAATTTTGGATAAACCATCATTTAAAATACCCGCAGAGTTTGGGTCAAGTTTTGGCAACTCATCTAATAATAACAAAGCACCCTTATAAGGCACATCGTTTCCATTTTCATCTTTATATGTTCCCAAATCAATGTTTCCAAATGCAGTAGTTAATCTTCCCTCTTGGTATCCTTCTATTGTTTGACCACCAATAATGTCAAGCCCCCCAGTAAATTGGTTACAGTTTAGGGTTATAAGTTTATAGTTTAAATAGTCAGCAATTTGATTTGATATATAAGTTTTACCAGTTCCAGCCCCACCATAAAGATATACGTTATTTCCAGCTTCAAAGTCAGATAATATAACTTCGGCAAGTTTTCTAATCTTACTATCTGATTTTGCTTTGCTTTTGTTTTGGAAATTTACCAGCGTAACTGTTTGGCTTCTACCAATAAGTTCAACAACAGATTTTGCAAGATTATTAATGCCTATTTTTGTGCTTTTGATTTCATCAGAAACAATATCTCTAATTTTTTCATCGCTTACATCAACATTGGTTGTTGCTTGTTCAATAGCGTTATTCAAAGCACTAATTACACTTCCGATTTCATCATCAGAAAGAGTATCATCACTTAAAGATTCCATTTGATTGAGTTTATCTAACTCCTTTTGGGCTTCTTCTTTTACAATTAAATCAGCATCGCTATCATTTATTACCGCCAATAATTCTTCTCTTTTTGCCATATCATTTTAGTTTATATTTTCTTGTTCAGAAATTAAATTTATTAAAGTTTGGTTATTTGTATCACTTGGTAAATCTGCTTCTACAAATAGTTTTTCTTTTACTTCTTGTGGCAATGTTTTTACAAACACACCAACTTCTTGTTTGTCAAATAATGTTTCTTTTATTTCTTCGTTTTGTAAGATTCCTTCAAGAATAGATAATACTTTAGTTCTATCTACAACATCATCACTATCAACAATATCATTGCTATTAACATCATCGCCACTATCTACATCGGTAACATCTGTTCCAATTTCTTCATCAACATCAACTGGTTCTCCAGTCATTATTTCTTCTTCAATTAAATCGTCAATATCAATATTAGGTTCAGTTGATTGACCTCCTTGTTCAGAAACATCAATTTCGTTAGTAACATTATCAATCAATTCTCTAATTTCATCATCAGAAATTGTACCTCCGCTACCTTCTTCACCTTCTCCATCTTCACCTTCTCCATCAGATTGACCACCATCTTGTCCATCTTGACCTTCTTCACCTTCTCCTTCGCCATTGCCATCTTGACCTTCTTCACCTTCTCCTTCATCGCCACCTTCTCCACTTTCACCTTCTTGTTGGTCATCTCCATCTTCTCCATCACCTCCTTGTGGTGGTTGTGGTAATTGTTCTTCAATTTCTTCTTTTACATCCTCAATAAAATCTTCGTTTTCAGAAGCGTGTAAAGAAAGTATTTCATTTAATAAAAGGTGTGCTTTATTGTATTGTTCTTGTAGCGATTCCAAAAGCAAATCCTCATTACTGAAACTAAAATTTTCTTCTGTTTTAAGTCTTACAAAATTACCTTCCTCTGTTGGGGTTTCACTAAAATATTTTTTATATGATTTTAGAAAAGCAGTCTTAAAATTAGTATTTGGATATTTTTCCTTTGCTTCTTCCGATGAAGAAACAATAATATTCATTGACAGTTCAAATGCACTATATTCTTTAACAATAAAACCTAATATAATATTTTCAACATTAGAATTATTTAAAACAATAGTAGTTGTTAAAAATATTTCATTACCTTCCCTTTTTTCTTTAAGAATGTCAGTTCTATCAACATATTTAGTTGCAAGGGTTTTTTCAATTTGTACACTATCTTCACTATCTTTTGAATCCGTATAATCAAAAGTATCTATGAATGTTTTACCAACACCATAATCTTTTAATTTTTGTGCAACTACATCTTTCGCTATTGAGTTAAATATATCCATTTTTTTATGTTATTTGATTACTCATCAAAAATACAAAAATTATTTTTAAAAACAAAATTATATTTCACCACCATAATAAAATCTTGAATCTTTATTTTTATTAAACGTACTTGCGTTTGCAAATTTTATCTGTTCAGAGTTAAAGGTTGTATAACATAAACTCGCATCTTTTAACCCATTTTTATCTGAATCGGGTATATATTCATAAAAAATAAATCCATCAAAAGGTGTATTATTCTTTATATATAAATTAAAACTTTGCCACATTCTAATAATCATCCAAGAATAAACTGGAGTTTTAAAATCTGTATAAGTAGTTACGTTGTTTGCTACCCAGTCAAAATTATTAATGTCATATTTGACTTTAAGATAATCCAAATAAGTCTTAATCGGTTTCTTATCAACTCCAAATACAGATAAATCTATTGGATTTTTAATTTTCAAGAAACAAGGATAAATATAAGTTCCCTTAAATGGATTTTGATTTTTTATTATTGCCGAATCTTTCGCAGTTTGGTCTGTTCTAAATTGCCAACTTGTTGCAAAAAACTCTGCAAACTTTCGTTTTTTAGCAAAGTAGTGAAGGTTATTTGATGTATATGTTTCCCAAGAAGTAAATAGAGTATCCGTTCCGTGATAAACTACCAAAGGTTCTTTTGTTTTTTCATCTATAACTTTTGAAACTCCAGTATAATTACCAGTTTCTTTTGCTAATTCCCAATCCCCAAACCAATCAATAAATGATTCAGTTCTTACAAGTTTATTTTCTTCTTTTGTTAAATCTGTTTTTGTTGATGCTGGTGTTCTTTCAGCATCCATATTACCAAACCTTAATTTAGAACCTTTTACAAAATCTTTTAATAATTTTCCTTTTGGTCTTTTTTTGGTTTTATGGTTGTATAAAAGCGTTTCATATTTTCTTATCTCTCTTAACATTAAACCTTTTTGAAGATTAGATGTTATTGCTCGTTTTTTGTCAAAGTTATTTCGTAGTTCGTTTATTTTGCTTTCAAGAAAAATTACTGTTGTATCTTTTGATGGCTCATAAACTTCAATTTTTGTTTCACCACCTTCTTCAAAAACTCCTTTAAAAATTTCATCAACTTCACCACCATCAGCATACACATCCCCAAATCCATAAGTAGCTTGTAAATCAGCCATAGCTTCGTTAGGGTCAGTAACTATTGCAGTTGTAACTCCGCCCATTGCATAAGCTAAATCTTTACCACACATAGTTTTTCCGCCATATTCATACTCGGCATTGCAATCAAAACAAACATCTGCTGGTACTTCACCTCCATCAGCAAAAGAAACACCGCCACCACTTTCATTGATTGCAGAAAGTATTTGTCGGTTAGTCATCATTTTACCATTGAAACTTCTCTTTTTAGGGTCTGAAACTGCATCTCTTGTTATAACAACTTCGCCACCTTCCATTTCAAGAGGTTGCCCAGTAGATTTGTTTATTGCTTTGATTCCACCCTTGCTATGTCTTTTTCCAACGAGCATACCACCCGCTTCACCCGAAGCGTGTACAATTTTACCTTTAATTTTTCCATCGGGATTAAAATCTGTTTCCCCACCTTTGGCATAAAACTCACCAAGTATTGCATCAGTTTCAACATCAGTTTCAACTGCACCCCCTTGTTTTAATTTATCTTTTCGCATAACATCAATAATAATTTTTCCATCATTTGAAGATGTAACTTGCATTTTAGAAGGAGTTAATCTTTCATAATATCCTTTATAAAAATCTTGTAGTTCTCCACCCTTTAACATTCTTAACTCTTTTTTATCTACTTTAGATGCCTTACCACCCATAACCGCAGAATAAACCCGTGCCATAGCCCATTGCTCTTTACCTAACCTTGCTTTTCTCGGATATTTTTTTGTGTTAGAGTTTTTTTTGAAGCTACCTTTTAAACGAACAGAACCAATATTTGTTTTCCAAGCACCAATTCCTTTGTTGTAAATTTTCTGTAAACCAGCTTTACTTACACCAGTTTTTTTTGAAATAGAAGAAAGGGTATGAGATTTATCTTTTTCGTACCCGTATTTTTTGTTGTATTTCTCTTTCCAAGTAGCCATAGGATATGTGTATAAGCAACTTACAAATGTAACCTTTTAATTACTTTCTTAAAAATTATTTTTTGCAATAAAATTATTGCTTTTAATGATTAAGAATAATTTAATGAAGGATTAAGAGTTTTAACAAATACTGGAAACCTTTTTCCCTTTTTTTGGTTTATCAACGAAAAAGCATCTAACCATTCTAAAGCAGTATCAAAGTCCAAATCCATATCTGATTTAATAAGTATATCTAAACACACCCAATAATCATAGATAATCTTTTTTGGAACAGTATCAGAAACCCCAATAATTGCATTTTCAAATCCATCAGCTAAAACAATGTTTTCATTTGAGCCAATGTATTCTCTTTCATAAAGTTCTTCCAGTATGCTCATTTTTTTTTCAAATCTTTTAATCTTTTCAATTTTCTTTCTCATTATTGCTTTTACTTAACATTTGCAACTTTTTTGTAAAGGTAATTAAAATTACTATTTTTGTCTTAAATAACAATAATTATTTATTAATTAAAAAAATCAAAGATATGTTTGATATTAAAAATCCAGACTTTTTAGGAGGAACGAATGTGCATAATGTAATCCAAATTGCACTATTGGTATTTATCGCTTACAAAGTAAAGTAAGACTTATATTCTCTTTATAGATTCTAAAAACTGTAAAGAAATATTTTTCCAATTTAATTTTACCACCTTATCGTAAGATTCGGTGGCTAAATTTTTTTTGTCCTCTTTTAATGCAAACTCCATTGCTCGAAGAACATTCCCCATATCTGATTTATAGCGGATTTTTTCGTAATCTTTTGTATAAACAATAGGGTGCAAAATGTTTATTGGTATTACAATTTCCCCATTATTTGTAATTTCCTTCAACGAGGTATGAATAGGGCAAATGACTGGAGTTTTTGTTGCCATAGCTTCTGTAACAGTCAATCCCCATCCTTCAGCAGTTGTTGTTGTAATATAACAATCAAAAGTATTGTATATTTCATTTAGAGTAGAAATTTCAAAACCTTTGTTTTCGTTGAACCCATCGGGCAACCACACATCCTTATTAATTTCAAGTTCTAATCGTTCACACAATCTGTATATGTTTATTCCAAAAGGGTCTTTTGGGTTACAATGTAAATAGAGTACGCATTTTGAGTTTTCTTTTTTGAACTTTGCAAAGCAATACAATAAAGTTGCGTAATCCTTTCTTGCGGAATTACGATTGACACTACCAAAAACAAAGTAATCATCGGGAATTGAAGGCACAAAGTATTTATCCCTTAATAGCTTTTTATCTTCAAGTGGATAAAAATCTTTTGTGTTTGTTCCGTGTGGTAAAACAGATAATTTTTTAAAAGTATTATTTGTTACAAGCGGTCTTAAAGTTTCTTTGGCATAATTTGTATAAGTAAAACTTTTATCAAAAAATGAAAGCACCTCTACATCTTTTTTTCTTACTGTTGAATCAATAGGAAAATAAATAATTGATTTAAAACTGGGCTTATTTGCAATCCTTTTTTGCTTTTTCACTTCCTCTAAATGAGGTTTCAAAGCGTTGATTACTTCAATATCGTTCAAACAAAATATGTGTGTATAATTACCATTGTACAATAATTTTAAAAAAGATTTTCTTGCATATATATCCGTATCTCCAGCTTCTCTTGTATTCATAGCTGGGATTACATATACATTATCTTTGTAATTGTATGCTTCGGTTTTATAGTTATTAGTTGCAAAAACACTAATTAAACCATTATCTTTTAAAGAACTTGACCAAGTATCAATTAAGTTTTTTGACACCATACCAAATCCAGTAGTACAATCGAAATCTCCAAAGTATAGGAGGTTAATAAATTTTTTCTTCATTTATTTTGCTAATATAACACCGCCAACAAAACCGACACCAGCCCACAAAAATTTGTTGTTGTAAAATGGTTGTTCGACTTTTATTACTACGTTGTGCATTTTTATAGTTTCTGTATAAGGGTTTTTGTTTAGTAGTATTACTTCGGGGTTTGATTTGCCAAATAGGTTAAGTTTTTTATCGGCTATATATATAGAATAATCGTTTTTAACTCTTAAACTATCTATCCCAATTCCAAGATTTGTAGCATAACCGCTTAATGAATACCACCCTTTTGATTCTTGATAATCAAAATAATTTTTGTAATCAAATGGTTGTTCGTTAAGAGAATCAATAACTGTTTTGTAGTATTCAATATAAACAGTATCAACTTTGGTTTCAGTTATAATTTTAACTTTTGATTTTATGTTCTTTAGTCTATCTATTTCAATCAAACCATTTTCAATAGCTTGTTTTTGTGAAATAATAATTTGTGCTTGACTTGTTACTTTTTCATCTTTCTTATTAATTTCAGTTTTGAATTTTTGATTTTCAATATCAAGATTGCTAATAACAGAATTTAAAGATTCAATTTTTTTATGGTTTTCACACGAATCAGCCATTTGCACTAACAAAAAAACAAGCAATACATAAAACCAGTTTTTATAAAATTTTTGTATCAGTTCTTTTGAAATTCGTATCATAATTAAATCTTTTTATCCTCGTTATTTTTTAAAAAGTTAGTCAATGAACCCACCAAACTATCCGCAGAAAAAAGCATAAGCGTTGCGAAAATTAGTAAAATTGTAAATACATACATATTGTGATTTTCAACCTCAATCAAATAATAAAAAGATACTGCATAGCATATCAATCCGATTAAAGTTGTTTTCCACTCTTTTAGGTTTTTTATTGTTTTCATATTTGTCTAAATTTATCGTTTTGTACTGTAATTGCTTTGTTTGTTCTTACACATTCAGTATAATTTTCTTGACAAAATTTAGTTTCTTTTACTTCTTTTCTTGCTTCAATTTCAAGTGGCATTTTATCATATCCATAAAAAAGATATTGATAAAAATATTTTAAATAGAAAAGTATTGCACCTCTTTTATTATATTCTTTCCAATGATGTTTTTCGTGATTGAGCAGTATTTGATTATCCTTTTCTTTTTTAGATACAAAAATTCCAAAAGGAGGTATTGACTGTGCGTTAAAATTTTTTGGTAATTTGTTCAAATAAAACACTTTTGGTTTTGTGTTAAATTTTGAAATTAAATAATCTATCGCTACAACAGATGAAAAAATTATTAATGGTTTTTTAAATACATTCATTACTATACAAGTTTAAATACCACACACCCATAATAGTCTTTAAAGATTTTTATAATCTCATACTTCTTTTTATAGATGCAATTAATAATACATTTTGTTTGTTTGTCTTGTAATTTAGTATTTGAAAGTACAATAAATTTAGGGTTATCTCTTAAAATTCTTTTAATATAAGCACACCAATCATTAAAATTGTGATTACAATTCAAATGAATCAAATCATATTTTTGAATATTTATTTTTTCTAATGATTTATTTATAAATTTTACATTATCAAATTCATCATATTCACCAAAGTGTTTTTCGTTTAAAGAGTTTAAAGATATTTTAGATGCGTTGCTTTTTATATAATTACATAAAAAACCCTCGTTTTCATAATTAGTAAATATAGTTTTTAACCCATATTGTTTAATTATCCTTTCTAAAAAAAGAATTTGTCCGTATAAATCCCCTTGATTAGTACGGATATTTTTCAGTATATCTTCAACACTCGGCATTATTTATTTTTTTAAAAATTTTTTCAACTTATCGATATTATCAAGTTTTTCTTCTGCTTCACAAAACATATCAAACGCTTGGTCTATGTTCTTGTAATAATCATCTGTTGAATGGTCGCCAATTCCTACTGAACTATTGTAAAGTATAGTAAGTGATAAAATAGCTTTTTCTCTTTGAAGTAAAGCATTTTGTTTCAAGTAATCAAATATTTTATCCATTATTTTTTCCATTAAAAGGTTCTTTGTAAACTTCTTCATTTGGTAAACCTCCCCACTTTTCGATATAGTAGTTTTCGTTATCCATAAATTTATTATTTAATTCTCTATCTTTCATAATAGTCATTGAGTTTCTATAAACAACTGGATTTAAAAAACTCGATGTAACTATTTTTTTCTTTTTAAGTAATAATCTATACTTAAAGTCATTATCTTCAAAGTATGCGGGATAAAAATTTTCGTCAAATACAAATTCCTTGAATATGCGTTGCGGAAGAATATAAGTACAGAAATGCTTTTCCCCGTGTACCACATCAAATGAAGTGCGTTTAATAAATTTGCTAATATCCTTTTGATTTTTTCCCAAATAAATGTCATCGTTTAACATTAAAATATAATCTACTGTTTTATATGCTTGTTTGCACAAGAAGTTCCAAGATTTAGCAACACCGAAATTTTTATCGGTTCTGAATATCTTGAAGTTACTTTTTCTTTTTATTATATCTTGATTTCCATTATCCAAGATTAAAATCTCGGCATTAGGGAAGTCAAAAAAATATTTTTCTAATGCTTCATTTAATAAATCAGCACGATTGATTGTAGGAATCCCTATTGCAAATCTCATAGCATATCTGCATCAAAACAGTTGTTACTACAATAACCTTTTTTTTCTATCGGTTTACCACAATGCATACACTCGTTTTCATAATCATCTTCGTATGCGGGATTTCCATAATCTACATATTCCATTTTTAATTTGTTTTTTAAATTTTTTAAAAAGGAGAGTTATCGTTAATAATGTCAGCATCTTCTAAAATTTCACCAGTTTCTTTTTCTACAAAAATTACTTCGGTTTGTGTCGATGCGTTTTTTTCTACAAGTTCTATCCAATCAATTATTGCGGAGGTTGAATATCTTTCTACTCCATTTTTGTCAGTATATTTCTTGCTTGATAAAGTATAACCTAATTTTACTTTGTCTGTTTTTTCTATACCTAAATCTCTAACTGATTGAATTGTTTTTGAAAAACCAATAAAACATATTGGAAAAATTCTATCTCCCTTTTTTTTGCGTACTACAACCTCTACGATTTTGTCTTTTACGTTTAGGTCAAAAATTTTAGCTTCTATTGTCATAAAGAATAATTGTTATTTACAAAAATAATAAATTTATATCATTTCTCGATTAATTGATTTTAAAAATTTGTCAAATGATTTTTGGTCAAATGTATTGAGCCATTCCCTTACTACATAATTCCGTGCATTTTGTCTGATATTATAATCTTTTTTAGCTTTTGCTTCTTTTACATATTTTTCAGTATTATACAAAGCATCTGTAATTGCAGAGTTTCTTGTATTATCCCTTGTTTTTTCTTTCCCAAATTTCATTGCTTTTTCAACAAGTTCTTTTGTAATTGGAAACAATTTATTTTTTTTAATAAAGTCATAAGTTACATTACCATAGTCATAAAAGTTTTCATTGTTTCTTGATTCATATAAAACACTTAAACTTGCCCTTGTTAAAGCAACCCTATCTACATCAGAAAGTTCTTTGGGTTTATTATCATTTTTATTGATTGTTTCCCTTATTGTTGTCATTACTTCTCCCTTATATATTTTATACGCTTTTAATATGCGAGATATATATAATGGAGTAAAACTTTGATAGTGTTCTACATCAACATCTAAATCACCTTTAATTGATAAATTAATTGCTTGGTCAATATCCATTAAATTTAATTCAGAAAAATTATCTTTTATAAAGTTGATATTCATAAATAATTCTTCTTGTGTTAATTCTTCTTTAACACCAATAAAAAACCTCCATTTACCTATTAAATCAATAAGAGGTTTTAATTCATCATTTGATTTGAATTGTTTAATTCTTTTCAATGAATAATATGCTTGGTAAATCTTTATTTTATTATCAGAAAACTTACCCTTTATTAAACCAATCGAGTTGTTTAGCTTTATCAACTGCGGATTGTGTTTTTGTAAACCTTTCATTACTTATTATTTTATTTTCACTTTCATTAAGATAACTATCAAATTTATTACCAAACAAAGTTATTGGTCGTAAGTATTCTTCCATTGAAGTACCCATCCATTTATTTGTTTTTATTTCAATAACTTTAAAGAAATCATTTTCATTAAAACCTTCCTTGATTCTTGAATTAATACAACTAATAGTTTTACGACTTTTTACTGTATAATTTTTATTAGTTTTTTGATTTAAAAATTCAATTACATTTTTAATTATTTCTTTATTGTTTTCAACTGGTTTTTTTTCTTCAATTTTTTTTGAATTTCTAATAACTTCAATTATTAAAAAACCATTATCAGAATCAATAAAAACTCCATTGTTTTTTTTATTAAAATAAGGTAAACCAAAACGGAGTATTCTGTAAAACTTTGTTTTATTAAAATTAAATGTTTTTTTCAATTCATTGATTGAAACAAATGATTGTTTTCCATCAACAATTTGACCTAAAATATATAACCAAAATAATTGATAGTCTTTTGGCTTTTTATATAATATATTCAAGAATTTAATCAACATTGATTTTAATCAACTATGTCATCTAAAGAAACTCCTAAAGCGGTTGCTAAAATTTTTGCAGTATTAGTGTGGTAATTTGTTAGTTTACCATTGACTATTCTATTGATTCGGTCTTTACCAATTTCATTTCCATTAGACCTAATAAGTTCATATAAGTCAGTTTGTGTCAATCCTCTTTCAATAAGGATTTTATTGATTTTCGTAACTTCAATTTCAATTTTTGCCATATTACTTTATTGTTGTGAAAAGATAAAGCGTTACGCATTGATTCCGCATAACGCTTCGTTTTTTCAAAGTTATTAAATTTATTCTTTTTCAATTAAATCAAACAGTTTTATTGAGTATATATAATCTCTTATATCATCAGCCATTTCAACTTCATTTTCCCAACCTATCCAATCTCCATCGGGGGTTGCTTTAACAAAAACGCAATTACCCAAAATCTGATGCTCATATCCATCTTTGTTTTTGATTTTGATACCTCTTGACCATTGACCAAAAGTTCCTTCTTCATCAAGGATTAAGTGTAATTCATTATCATCTTTTAAATCACCTAACCAAACTCTCTCAATCATTCGAGAATTACAATTAACTAATTCATAAAGTCTATCAAGACCAATGTTTCCATCTTTAACTTCCTTAAACTGGATAAGGTCTTTTACTGCTTTTTCCATTGTTTTTTCGGGTTGTACATCAACCATTGCAACTTGTGTCATAATTTTAGATTTATTTGATTACAGAGCAAATATACAATTATTTTTTAAAACAAAAAATTATTTTAAAATAAGTGTGTTATTCTTGCTATTTGTCCGTGAAGTTTATGATGTAAAAACCCTTCGACTGCTTTTGGATTATGCTGGTATCCATTTCTGTGATGCCAACTATCAGTTCCGCAAGGAGTTCTTAAAGATTCGACAGTAACACCAACATAATCTTTTGCTATTTTATGATGTAAATGATGAGTATAAACATATCTATGTTTTGTTTCACTCCACCAGTTTGGAAATTCTTGTGCTAACAAAAGCGGTAAATCTTGTTGTTTTGCACCATCTCCGTGAGTTGTACCAATTAAGTTTTGTCCATATTTAAAACCTTTTCTGTGTGCAATACTAACGTCAAAGGTTATGTTTTTATTATTATGAAACCAACTGCTTATTACATCTGCTAAAAAAAATCCACTTGCATAATCGTGATTTGATGGATTAAATGTAAAGTGAACATCAGCAACAGTAAGTAATAATTCTATAACATCTATATAAAGTTTCTTTGCTATTAGAAAATTTGAATACCACATACCAGTTGTGTCTTGTGGAGTTCCGCTTGTTGTTTTTCTTGAAGGCACATCAATATGTAAAATATCATTTCCTCCTATAAATAAAATTTTATCTATGTCAAAAGAACTTGTTTTGTCAAGTATTCCTTTAACTCCTTCCATTACTCTTTGAACTGCAATTTGATTATTATAATCTTCGCCAGTTTCAAATGCTTCACAAAGTTTTCCAATATGAATATCTGCTGGGTCAATAACTAATAAATGACCTTCTTTTGGTTGTGTCCTTTTAAATGTTGGATATTTTGGTGCAAATTGTTTTAATTCATCGACTAAATCTTTTCGTATTTCTTCATAAGTAACTTGTTCGTTTTTTACAAAAATTGAAAAGTGTTTTCCCTTGTGCCAATAGTGTTTCACATTATCAGTTGGTATGCCGAGTTTTTGTGTTTCTTCCGCAAGTAATGGATGATTATTTATTTCTAAATCATCTAACCATTTCTTCTTATAATATAATACACAAAATCTTGCACTTTCAACAAGAGTATGATTTTCTTTTGAAAACCCAAGTTCTTCTAAAGTATCTTTTGCGAGAGTTCTATTTTGATATTTTCCGTTTTTTTCGGATAGCAACCTTTTGGCAGTATCTTTAAACAGTTGCTTATCTACATTTTGCCATTGATTTGAGGTTTCATTGGTGTTTGTGTTTTGCATCTTGAATAAATTGTTATCGCAAATTACAAAACATTGTTGCTTGTAACAAAATAATTAAGGCATTAATTTGTTTATTAAAACAAAAAAAACCCCCAAGATAGTTTCACTTGGAGGATTAAAAAGTTTCACTTTAGTTTCACTTGAAATGAAAAAACGACTTATTTTACTTCTATAATCAAACTAATTTTAGTTCCACTTTAGTTCCACTTTTTTTATTTTTCAGTTTCAAATTCCTTTTGAATTAATTTTGAAAATAATTCTATTCCATAAATATAACCCATAGTAAAATCCCAACTATCTACACTCAAAACGTAATGATGTTGATTATACCAAAACGATGCAATGTTTGATTTTTCTTTAAATGCTTTTTCTACTGCATCGTGCAACTTGCTTTTGAAATCAGTAATTTCTTCAACAGTTTTGAAGTCCAGTTGTTCTAATGGGTGGTTAATCATAATCTATAAGTATTTAACTGGTTTTGTATTTTGTCAAATAATTTTTGATGTTTATTTAAACCTTCATCTTTTAATAAAGATTTTATTTCAGCCAACAAGTTAAAAATTTTCTTTTTACTTTTTTTCTTTGCAAACATTCTATTAGTTCTTTCAATCATATCAATATGATATGCAACTACATCTATTTCTTTAAGTTTATTCTCATACTTGGAGATTCTTAAATCAACCATTCTATTATCTGTTGAATTTGAAGTAGGAACATATCCTTTATACAATTCATCTAATCTTCCTTTTAGATATTGAATTTCTAATAGTTTATTTAGTTGCTTATCAGTCATCTTTGTAAATACCTTTTAATTGACCCATACGAACAATATAGGGAATATTCTTAAAAGTTAATTTTCCTAATTTTTTCTTTGGTTCTTTTTTTAGTTTTTTATTTTCCATTTTATTTTTATTTGAACTGTTGCATTTTTTACAACAGTTGGTATTTATATTTTTAAATGATTATGGTTAATATAGTATTCACACCCATTATTTTTAATTGGAGATTCCATAAAATATGATTGACGAAATTCATTTGGTTTTGCAGTAAAACGATAACAAGTAAACTTTGTTTCGCATCCTTCTCCTTTACACTTTGTTATATCAGCCATAATTAATTAAATAAATAAATTCCATAACCCACTAAAAGATTACAGTTTAATAAAACTAAATTCCATTGTTTAGCCAATGCAACTTGGGGAATTGAAATAGCACCACCAATTAAATAGGTGTACACTCCGATATTATCTACATTCAAAAGGTAAGGAGAAACCATAATAAAAGCAGTTCCCATATAACCAAATCTGTTTGCTAATCTTTCCATTGGAGTTAATTGTCTTTGCTTGACAAGAAACCTCAAAAACATTCTACTGTACTTTACCATTTGTATATAAATTATATAATTTTAATAGTCTTAAATAATAAGGATACAAAACCCTTTTATCTTGCTTTAATTCTGAATCAAAAATCCTTGTATGTGATTCGTAAAATTTCTTTAAATCAGTTATTGTTGTACAATCATCAAGTTGAATTACATCATCTGTAAACTCAATTTTATCAAAATAACTTCTAATCTTTTTTAATGGTATTTTTTGCATCTAAACTTGATAGTTTCTGTTGTAGTTTTTGAATAGTCAATTTTGTCTTGATTGAAGATGGAAGCATCTTTAAAGACAATATCTTATCCATAATTTGTTTTTTGGTTAAATTCATTATCTAAAATAAATTACTCAATTCTATTCTATAAGGGATTACTACCGACCAATTACAAACATCACAACATCTACCTTTTTGTACTGGTTCAGCATTATGTCCTTCCTCCCATCCATTAGAAGGTTGCACCTCAATTTCGCTATTACATATTACACATTTCATATTTCTGTTTTTCTTGGTCGCCCTCGTTTTCTCTTTTTTATTTTGTTATTTAAGTTACTTTCTAAAAAATTAATTCTTTCTCTTAATTCTAATATCTCAAATTGATAACTAAAATTTCTAACTGTTTCTCTTACGCTTTCATCGTTTAGATATAAGAAAACTATTTCTCTTAAAAGAGAAGAAGGAGATTTCATTTCCTCACTTGAAAGTTTAGAAAACTTTTCTTTGATAGGTAAGCTAATTCTTGTAGTTAAACTATGAGTGTTATAATTATCCGATATTTTTTTATTTTTAACCCTTATCTTTGACATATATTTTAATTAAATTCAAAACTTCCGTTAGTGATTTCTTTTTTTACTTTATGATTATACAAATCCTCTAAATCCATATCCAGTTTAATTGGTTCTTGAAATAGAACATCGTGTGATATATAAGTAAATCTTTCGATTTCATTAGATTCTTTTTTCATCACATATTTAAGTGTTTTTATCAACTGGTTTTCATCAGTATAAAAAAGAAAACTTTTTGAAGTAGGAATTTCAAATTGTATCCCACCTTTCATTTTCCAATACTCCCCACCTTCGTGATATTGATAGTTTTCTTCTAATTGAGCAGTTACTATAATTTTCGCATCCATATTTAAAATTTATTTTAACAAAATGATTAAATAAAGAGGGTGTAATTGACACCCCCTTTTTAAAACAAAACTAAAGCGGGGTAGCAACGATATTGCTATCGAATTGATTACCTTGCTCGACTTCAACACAAACTGCTGGATATTCCAATCCAAGAGATTCTCTAACCTCTTTTTTGAAATTAACAGTTACATTTCCATTATCATCTTCTGTTGCGGTGAAGATGTCCTTGTTAAAATTTACATTAATCATATTTGTGTTTTAAGTGAGAGTTCATTCTCTCGTTATACTTGATTACATCACAAATATAGTAAATTATTCTTAAAAACAAAAAATTATTCTATATTTTTTTTCAAAGCATTTTAACGCTATTTAA
>Ga0213865_10000072_pt1 | contig 59764 bp, 39 predicted proteins | sample PICome_6_FD_160100 | JGI IMG/M metagenome (GOLD analysis project Ga0213865, IMG submission 160100) | Coastal seawater microbial communities near Pivers Island, North Carolina, United States - PICO282 | ecosystem: Environmental > Aquatic > Marine > Coastal | place: USA: North Carolina...
TCGGTTGAAAAATTGTGTAACAAATACCATCCAAAGCCACTATATCTCCTTCTCCAACACCTAAACTATCTAATATATTTGCCTCGGTAATTGTGACAACACCCGGATAATGATTGTCACAACAAGTATTTAACGAATATCTACTATACGTTTCAGGTCCTGATGATGATGGTGTCGCAGTAACTGTTGGGGTAACGCTGTTTGTAGGTGTTGTTGTTATGGTAGGTGTGGTTGTTATGGTAGGTGTGATTGTCGGCGTTGTTGTTATGGTAGGTGTAACCGATTCAGACGCGCCAGGTGTTTGAGTAACAGTAGGTGTAACCGATTCAGACGCGTCAGGTGTTTGAGTAACAGTAGGTGTAACCGATTCAGACGCGCCAGGTGTTTGAGTAACAGTAGGTGTAACCGATTCAGACGCATCAGGTGTTTGAGTAACAGTAGGTGTAACCGATTCAGACGCGCCAGGTGTTTGAGTAACAGTAGGTGTAACCGATTCAGACGCGCCAGGTGTTTGAGTAACAGTAGGTGTTGGTGATGGGTCTACGGGACCAAACTCTAAAGTACAGGTTAAATTACATGGTACACATGTACTACACTTACCAAAATATAAACTGTTGGGTATTAGACTTAAATCTGTCGGTGTCGTAAATACAACAACATTTGTTATTTCATAACAAACACCATAATAGAGTATTGTATCATCCACAGGAGTATCACCAATGGGTGTATAAATATTTCCAACACCACCATCACATCTATTCCACGCATAACAACTCTCAGGTGGGTCACTCATTAAAGAATCTATAATCAAGTTATTCTGAATACATTCCTCACAATCATCATATTCAACAAACAAACACTCAGAAGCATTAAGTAAGTTTAATTCTTCGTTAGTATCTTTTTTAACCAAATAACATCCTTTTTCTATACCACTACAGTCCACATAACATATTTCACCCTCATTAAGTGATGTATCACCATCAAAAGTAATCCTGTATCTACTATCACCTTCACACTTTTCCAAAATAAATTTAGAAGGTGTTTTAGTAAAAATCGATTTTACATTATCTAATATGTACTGTGTAATACTCATGCCGTACAATTAATATTTATGTTTACACCTGCATTTATTTGCAAATTTTTATTAGTAAAATCATTATTACACCCAATATTTGATACCGTTATTGTACTTCCGTTTATACTATAATCCAATCCGTCCTGAGATAAAGTACTTAATGAGTTTTCAACCGCAGTTAACCATTGTTGACTTGATGGGTAATCTCCTCCACCGTAACCTGTATAAAATAAGTCCTTTCTTAACAAAGTACCACTTAATCTAATATCAACGTACCACATACTAGTAAGTGTGTTTAACGTACAATCACTAACATTATAACCTTCACCCGCAACCGCGGTATTAATACTATTTATTAAGGTACTCTGTGGATTTGTTAACCCGATATCACAACTAAGTGTTTGAGTAACACAGTCGGCACCTAATAACTGTCCTGTAAATGTGCATGGTATACAAGGTATTGGAACTAACTCACACCCTCTCTGTCTTCTCCAAACTACTTTCTGTCTTTGGAGTACATTATTTTCCATTTTTTGTCCTCCCATCCAAATGGTAGATGCGGGAATCATTTGTTCAATAAGTTTCATCCAATAGTCACCAATACCATTTGTGAAATCAATCATTTTTTGGTAAGTGTACTTGTTAGATGGTATTCCTACATTCTCTTCTGACTGCATATATTTCCAATACACAGATTGTAGTGTGGGGTAACCACCTCCCTTTCCGTCAGTAATAGTTTGTCGATTTCTAACATTAATCATATTACGATAGAAGGTTTGCGCAAACTCAAAGAAGGTTTTTTCTTTTGGTTTTGGATTAATAACTGTCCAATCTGTACCTTCAGGGTAAGGGTATGGTGAAGTTAGACCTGTAGACGGGAAAGGGTAATTATATTTTTTTGACATATCCCATATGTCATATATTATTCCCTGACCCATGTTTAATCCCAAGTCAATATTTTTTCTATTTAATACTAATCTTTCGTCTTCAACAATATAATATGCGTTGTACCCTGCTTGTGTATTTCTTCTAAGTCCTGTCTCATTATCAGTCCATGATTTGTTATTATCTTTTATAGATGTAATACCAAATCCCAAATCCATATATGGGAAATGTCTAAATCTATTAAAGTATTTTTCTCCATAAGTGAAAGGCTCTAATGTAGTCTGAACATCAGGGTTTTGTCCTGTAAATACTGAATTAGTTGTATCTATTCTTACGGGTGCTCTGTGTTCAGGTGTTTGTTCATACCAACCCGCACCTTTTTCAAAGAATATATCTTCTGTTGGTGTCATAGATGTTGGGTATCCACTATTGTCAACTGGATAATCTCCTCTTGTAGTATCTACAGGAGTTATTGATAGCTCAGTGGTAAATCCTGTATATTGTACACCCTCAAAACTAAACGTAACATTGGGGTCTAATACCGGTGTTTCAGTAGTTTTAGTTCCCCCTGTTATTGAAGCGTATTCTTCATTAAATCTATCAATATTAATAGGTCCATCAGCAAGATATATTGTCTCATTAAACTCAATTAACGCCTCAGGGGCTCCAATCATTCTCATTAAAGCCTCTATAGACCTTCTTGTACCTTTAGATTTAAATAGGTATGCAGAATTTAAAATTAAATTTCTATAGTATTGGTAGTCTAATTCTGTAGGTGTCTTATCCCTTGTTTGACCAGGATAAATGGATTGGTTTTTAGTTCCAAATATACTCTGTAAAAAATTATCGTTTGTAATTAGAGATATATTAGTATCCCAACCTAATGTTTGTGCTAAATTTTGTAGAAGTTGTGATGGTATATCATTTTTAACTGTATAATTAACAGAATTCATATATGCCAAAGCATCGATAAACTTTTTAGTTTCATCAAAACTTCTACCATATAGTTGTAATACTTTTTCTACTTTTTTGTCCTGAGTATCAAAGTCTTTAAAAGCACCTGTTGTTAAAAATCTTGAGATTAAGTTTGCTCTGAATTCGTCAATCTCATCGGCTATTCTATTTAAACTTTCAATATATGCCTCAAATTTTCCTGTTCGGATATCTAAGTTCCAAAACCCGTCTAATGGCCAAGTAACTTTCTGCCTAGTTTTATAAAAAGTACCATCATCACTTTCCCTCATAAACTCAAAATCCGCACTATATTTAGGTGAAACTAGTCTATTTAATAAAAAATCTTCAACTTCATCAAATGGGTCTTTAAATGCCTTTTCAGTTTCAAATTTATTAGGTTTTAACAATATACTTTTTGTTGAGTTAACTTCCCCGCTAAATGGATTACCTTCAACAACTACAGTCACTGTACCGGCAGAAAGTCTAGGTGAGGCATCAAAATCAACAAATTTATATTCAGTTTCCAAATCTTGGAAAAACATAGCATATTTTAAGAAGTTTCTGGTTAAGTTTCTTAATGGACTAACCTCCAATGGTCTAACTGATATGTTACGGTCAGCATTTTCAGAATAATCAATATCAAAATTATTTTTAAATCTAGTAACATCTAAGTCAAAAGTAGTTAAACCTTCAACATCATCATAAGATATATTATATGCGGTATACCCTGTAGTTAATCCATAATAAAATTTATCTATCTGAATAGAAGCAGGAAAATAATTTATTATCTTAGTTATTGACGATGAAAATCTTTTTCTTATCGAGCCATACAGTGTAAAATTTGTTACCTTAGATATATCGAAGTTAGGGTATACCCTAAAGTTTTTAGCCATAATAAGTTTAGACTCTTCTAAACTATTAAAATCTAAATCGTTAAGAGATATTGGTGCCGAAAACACTCCCGTATCAAAAGTTCTATTAACTTTTTCAACAACGTTAGTGGTAAACTCAAAATTTCCTTGCGTAAGACCACCACCATCAACCAGCTGAAATCCTACGAGTTCATCTGAAAAAGTCCCCCTAGCGTTAGGGGGAGCAGGTGGGTATCTATATTTATTGTCGGCCATTATCCTGTGATGTTTGTAAAGTTTTTACTAAAGTCTATATTACCACCTCGGTCTTGTCGTACCTCGTATAGTAGATTATTAAACTCATCACGAATTTCATATAAGTTGTATTGCTTGTAAATGTTAAGGTTACTATCATATAATGTGTATACACCGTCTTCAATAGACTTAGTCTGATTACCGTAAAGAGCAATTGCTAATGTATCAATATCATGTTCAGCCATTTCTATCTCTACACTTATCGGATTAAAAAATGTATTTGTTATGATAATATTTTGATTTGGTTGACCAATGAATGGTGTTGCGTTTGGCTTATTAGAAGGGGCACTAGCCGGTGATACGGTACAGAATAATAAATCACTACCGTTTTCAACATACCTATATCTAATAGATTTTTGGGATGAGTTTGTTAGGTTGGTAACAACAGGTTCACAATAAAAAGAAGATGTTATAATTCTATAAAAATTAGTTATTTTACTTCCGTCATCGTTTAAGTATTCTACTCTATGACCTACTAATCCTTGATTTACAAATCTATTTCTAAACTGTGAAGGTACTTGATTTAAATCTACAATTATACCTTTAACGTTTGGCAATGCGGACAGTACCCCACAATCAGTAATTGTGGTTCTTATCTCCACAGGTCTTATATAAAGAGTGTAAATACCTATCTCATTAAATTCATCAGCAGGTAATTTTAGATTATAAAGTCCCCCTAATATTTCTACGTTAGCATTTCCTCCTGTATCACCATTATGAAAATATGGTGTTAAAATTTCTGAGGCGTTTAATTTTTTTAACTCAAAATCGTTAGTAACGTCTCTTGAGGGTGTGTAATTCAAGATTATCTCCACATCTTCGGGAGACATATCTGATGGTCTTGTTGTTCCGTATGTTCCTAACGCCATTTTATTCTTGTTCTTTTATTTTAAAGAAACCGTATCCGTAAGATACTAAGTCTCCTATGTTATCAACTTCTCCGAGTCTCTGTATTCCTTCGAAAGCAGAAATTTTACCTCTATCAATAAATATTTGGGATTGTATTTCTGGCGACGATACAACACCAAATAATACTTCTTCTTTGGTAATTGGTTCTGCAACCATCATATCCGAAGTTAAACCACTAGATTCCATAACAAACGTGGTTTTTTTGTTGGGGTAATCAAAATAGTTAACCCCTTGTATTGTATAGGCTGTATATGCATCGGTCATTTCTGTGACTCTTCCGTAGTTTTCTCCGTTCTTAGTAACAACTACCGATGTATCATATTTTGTAGGTCCGTATAGTTTTAAATCCGTAAGTTTAGATGAAGTATATCCCGAAATACTAAATGACTCATTACTTGTTTGTCCTGATATAGTATTGTTAGAGTCTCCTGTAAAAATATAATTAGCGTTAAATGAAACATTAGCCCAATTTCCTGATTGTGGTGTAAATGTCACTTCATTAGGTGCATTATTTATTTCCGCAGGTACGTTTGGTATGGTGACTTTCTTGTCTATATTGGTGACTCCCCATGGATTTTTTTGTGTTAGTTTAATAGTGTATGTTGCATTCAATGGGGAATACTCATGTTCCATATAATTAGGAAAAACCGCAGTAAATGGTTCAATTGTTCCGTCACCCCAATCAATTTCATAAGTAGATAATTTTAAAAACTTTTTAAACTCATCTGACGTATTATATACTCTAATATTATATTGATTTGTGGTATCTCCACTAACTGAAAAATTACTTACCACATCTTTTTGTAATATAAAACCATCAAATCCACTGTAAAAACCCATATCATCAAATGTTTGTTTAAAAACTATGGGTACAGTAAGTCCTGTCAATAAACTACTCCCACCCGTACCACCACTTAAAACCGCAGTCATTGCCGAATAGACACCAAAAGTATTTCCGCTATAGGTTTTTTGGAAAATGTCACTTTTGAGTGATTCAGGAGAAATTTTTATAAAATATTTATCTTCGTTCACGATGGATTTACATATTCATACCATTTTATGGGTGAACCTTCCCCGATTCTTTGTCCCGTTACAACATCTTTAATACTATATTCATAATTATCAATATCTAAACTTACTTCATAATAAAAGTCCTTACTTTTTTCAAAGTTAAATTTATTTGAGAAGTTAGATTGTGTTCTGTTCATAAATCTAGTGAACTGGCCTGTTTTAGCATTAAAGAATTTTGCACCCATATATAACTTATCAAGTTTTATATAATTTGGGTCTTTTAACCAATAAATAAAGAACCCTTCTTTATCACCAATATAATCCAAAACAAAATTTGGCAGTTTAATTTGTGCGTTGGCAGGTGCGATACTGAGTGTTGGTGTTGCACCTGAACCTACACCTTCGGGATTTGGGTTAACACCACCCTCATTTGATGGTGGTAAGTAACTAGAACTAGGTGTAGGTGTTGGTGTTGGGTCAGGTATATTACAGTTATATAACTGCGCAACTTTATCACCTCCCCCAAATTGATTAGTTAAAACTAACAAATAATCATTGTACTGAAAATTTGGTTCGTCACTGTTGAATATCTTACCGTACCACCCGCCTGAAGGTACAGGTCCATAACCATATAATTTAGTACCAACATTTAACGCACCATAATATGTTACCGTTAAATTAGGACTCGTAGCCTCACATGCGGCATCATAACCAATAGGTGCGGGTGTTCTTATCTGCATAGTATACTCTGGTAGTGGTGTTGGTGTAGGTGTTGGTGTTCGTGATGGTGTTGGTGTAATACATCCACAGTTATTATTAACAAAACCATTGTAACTATCAATAAAATCATCAAAAGGTGGGTCAGGAATTATAACCGAAGTATTAGCGTTTGTTATTTCATAACAGTCTCCATCAAAGTCTTTAGAGTATCCATTTGTTGGCCAGTCAAACGCATTGTTCCATAAATTAACTGATATGTATTTTGTTAGTACCTGACTATTACAATTTTCAAACGTAACCTCATAGGAATCAAATATTGTTAAAAGCATATCTGTATTCATACTTTGTGTAGGTGATGGTGTTACATTCGGTGTGGGTAATGGTAATGTGCTCTGTGATGGTGTAGGTATAATTGTAACTTCGTCTGTCGATTTTTTATTAACTTCCTCTAATGTTTCATAAGCCCTTTTAGCCGACTCACTCAATTCGTATTTTAACTGTTCGTGATACGCTAAATTCTTTACGTTAATTTTGGTCTCTTTTTCATTTTGTTTTTTACTGTTTTCAAGAGTTATCCTTGTCACTGCATCTTTATATATTTTAGTGGATTCACTTATTGTCTGTCTTAATCCACTAGAGAAACCTCCTTCGGGTATAACGTCAGGTATTAATGGTCCTTGAACAAATCCTCCACTATTACTTATTGGTGTAGTGCTAGATAATCTTGTTTTACCTTGTTGTGTCGGAATTATTAGAGTTAAATATATTTGTTGTGTTTCAGTATCAGTTGTATCGTATAAGTCTAACTTAAAGAAACTTCTTTTAAAGGAGTTTGCATTATAATAAATCTCAGCTTCATTAAAACACGTACCCGTAAAATTAGGGTTATCAGTAAAAACATAATCACTAACCCATAAATCCTGACTACCACTATTTGTGGTTTCAACATCTATAGACCTATCAAAAAATAAAAACTCATAATTTAATGAAGTTTTGTTTTCATTTTCATACTTTCTATGGGCGTACCTTGTAACTTCAAAGTCTTCTATTGGGTTAATAACTTTTTCTATTGTCTCGTCCTCAAATTTATTTATCAAGTCATCCCTACCTAAAAGGTCAGTTTTTATCTCGATAGGTATATTAAGGTACCTATTACCAGGCTGTATGTTAAATCTATATTTATTCACAGTCGTCAGTTATTGGTGAGAAGATTATATTATTATATAAATTAATATTTCTTTTCATTGGTGTTAATAGAAAAATAATTTCTTTGAACGGGTAGTGGCACCCATTAATGAATGGATTATTTAGTCCATTTCCGTCAGTGTCTATGTAACCATATGGATATAAGTCTCTCCATCTCCATTGATTATCATTTTTTGAAAAGAATGAATAGTCGGGAACTAAATCTACAGTGTCCCTATCCCCTGTTTCAATATAGTCTGAATATACTCTTATGGGTACAGAATAGTGAGGTCTATAGGTATACCCTTCAGGTAATATATTCTCACTATTATTATCAAATATTTGTGGGTTATAAGATATTTTGTGATTTATTTCACTTAATACTGTTTCTATTTGTTCATAATGATTAAATTCACACACTCCACCCATTAACTCATCACCCTTAGATAAATTTGCATTATAATAAAATCTTTCTCCGTTTAAATCATAGTATAAATTCTCTATTGAATCTCGATTAAATACGTTGTTTATACTCCACCAATCGTCTATTTCATTATCTTTAAAATTTAAGTCCCATCCTACTTGTATACCTGTAGTATTATTAGGGACATATGGATTATTAAACCATCCCATATAACCTTTATTTAAAACCGTCACAAAAAGTTCAGTAAGTGGTCTGTCTAAATTATCTTTAAGACCGCTGATATTAATATCTTCATCAAAGGAAAACCCTACGGTAGTTGTACCGTCTTTTATCGAGGTTCTTTGTTGGTTATTAGGTGTTAATCCTGAATATTCAAGTTGTTTTTCAACTCTAAATGGATTTCTTTCAAATCCAAGTTTAGTTAAATCAGAATTAGTTACGTTAGTTAACACTCCATGTACTCTAACATAATATTCTGAAGTTGTCTCATCTATATTATTTATATCTGAAACTCTTTTAAAATTTCCTGTAGCATAATTACCAAATAACGTATCTTCAAATCCGTAGTTGAAAATAGAAAATACGGTGTCATCATTACCAAATGAATCATCACCTAAAGAGTAAACCTCAAAATACCTTTTACCATCTATTTCGTTTTTAGTTTTTATCCAATCACCTAATTTAAGGTTATGTTTAAATCCACAATAAAACGTTATTAGATTTTTCCCCGAATTTTGAGTATTCAGAATATAATATGGAACTCCTTCTGTAACCACAAAATTATTTACAGAAGTACCGCTATCAAAAATTACTGAATGTTTTAAATATTGGTCCGTCTTTTTACTCTTCGGGTACGTGACGTATGTTGTCCAATTATATGTAGAAGCACTTTTATTAACTAACTCTACATGACCTTCAATACCTCTTGTTCTGTAAAAAGTAAATTCATCATATTGTGGGTAACCTTTCCATAATGTACTACCATTAGTTATGGTATTAAAAGCATCTAAATAATATAAAGAATCTCTAAATGGAACATAATTTGTGGCCCCACTAATTGTATTGTTAAATATATTAACTATTTTACCTGCAATTCTAAATTTTGTTGAGCGTTGTCTTTCTACATCAAATCTTTCTTCGAGATTTACAATGACTGACCTATCACCTTCAATAATATTTTTTTTCTGAGACTGTAAATCAACATTTACTTGAATGTCTGTATTTGAAGCACCCGCAAAACGGTCTTCTCCTCTTACAATTCGTATCTCTGATGATTTTTTATTCGTCATGGTAAATTAAAGATGTATTTTTGAATGTACCTATTCATCGCCGACTTACCTCTTTTTAATCCATAATAAAAATAGAATGGTGCACCAGTTTTAAAATTATTCACATTATCATTGTTTATCGGATAACTATCTAACGATACGTCATTTAATGACCTATTAAAAATATGACCTCTACCATAACCATAATTAGGCTTCATATATGGTGAACTTCCATTAAAGAAGTCTTCTCCTTGGTATTTTGATGCGAATATATACTCCGTATTCCAATTATTAAATTCAGTACCGAATAGACCGTTGTCTTTAATATTCCACATATAATAAGGTACAATTTGTGTTTTAGTATATCCGAAGTAGTTAGTAGGACCTGTTGGTTCTGTACCAAATGTTGTTACTCCATTTTGTAATATACGTCTATCTATTGTGTTAGATGAAAACCATATTCCAATCCTATCATCTTGTACTGTTGTTGTGTCGTCACAATAATTACCATCTAAAAATGGTACAACACCATACTCAGAATTTATTGCGGTCATTTGTGCAAAATCACCATCCACCCTAGCGTCAAACAATCTATTTAATGGTGTGGAATCCCATCCGTCATCTGTTAACGTACCCGCTCTAGAAAATAACTGACCTATAGACGCGTCACCAGTATTAGATAATTGTTCTAAGAAACTCGTATTTACCAATCGGGAAAGTAAAAATAAATTTACCACGTCACTTGGGTCTTGGTATGACGTTGATTTAATCGTGTCAATTATATACCCTTCAAAATCCGGTGAAAATGCAATTTCTTTGGTGAACTCATCTCTAGGCCCTAATTCCATTATTGTGGTCGGGAACCATATATTTTTATCGTTCTGACCATAATAATAATCTCTTGATGGTGTTTGACCCACAAATTGATTTGTATTATCATTAAATGGTGTTGAACGATAATAAAATGAATTTGTTTGGTTGTTAAAATATATCGGACCTTGATATCTTAATTTTTCAAAGTATTGTTGCGGGTCTCCACAATACCTATATCTTTGTACTTCATTATCTGAATTATATAAAGTTTGTTTTTGAAAGGTAGGCATATACAAAGTACCATTTATCCAGTTATTTTGGAATGTCTCACCTATTACACCTTGACATACCGCAAACATAAACCTCATTCTAGTTCTATATTCAAATAACATTTCTATATCCGCCCTTAGTGAACGTACTGGATTTTTGATTACAAACACATAACACCCTTGATTTAGTCTTTCATCTCCTTCTATTCCTTGGTCTAAGTCTCTAGGTATGTCACATGGCTCTTCTACTCCAAAGTTTTCACCACTACCACTATAGCATCCGAGTGGTACCATACTGTCACAATTAAATGTTGACAAAAGTTGGGCGGTTTCACATGTGGTGTCTTCAATACTATCTAGATATGCTCCACTCGCATCTGTCGGTACCATATTACCGTCGATATCTACAACATTTCCATCGTCATCACTAAGGAATAATTGTTGTTGTAAATTCATATGTAATGCATAACGTCTAAATTGTTGTTTCTTTTTAGACACAAAAAGGTTAAAGTCAGGTGAATCAAATTTATCTGATGAAGGTATTCTATCACTTCTAAAAATAATTTTCTGAGAGTTATTCATAAATGTTTTTGGTACACCGTCACTTTCATCTAAATCTTTATAATTTTTAGGTAAATAAAGTGGAGACATTGCAAATAATTCTTTATTTCCATTATTTTTTAATTGTCTTCTCATATTATCAGGATTGGCACCTCCGGTATAACTATATTGATATCCACACCCTTCTATATTTCTTTGATACCATGGGTTTATTCCGTATTTTGGGAATTTGTTTGAGTTGTCGCCAGGTATACCTCCACCATTCACACCTGTGTAATCGTCTCTATTACCACTAGGTATAAAAACTCCTCGTTTAGCTGAGTCACTTACTCTACCCATAAATGTTTCAAAAGTGCCTGATTCGATTTCTGTAAACTGATTATCTATTGATACATATTTATTCGGACAATAGGTTTCAAATGATTCCCATAAGTCCGCATCAGGTGTAAATAAAAATGGTTCATGCCATAATTTTGTGTTAAATCCATATCCCGCTATATTACCAGAAGAATCGTATCTCCTACCATCATTATCGCAATCGTGAAACCATAACGCGTTTTTTTGGTTTTGCCCCTCTTGCCATATTCTATAATGCCCAATCGGTGAATAATCGTCATACCTCCATGGTGGGTTATTCATTATATCTACATCGTTAGGTTGTATAGGGATATTTAAAAAGTAGTCTCCTGTTACTGTAACAGCCCCGTTAAAAATATTTAAATCTTCGTCACCATCACTTGCAACTCCTCTACCAAATAATTTAGATAAGTCATACCTAACTCTTTGTCTGGGCATATATGGGTCAACACCTCTTACCGCGACGACAACTTTTATTGAGGGTCCAATATCGTCGTCTATACCTCCGCCATTTGAAACTCTTTTACTTATTGATTGGTTATAACCCATTTCAGCCCCATTCCAATTATTACCGTATTGTTGGTAATAATCTGTAATATATCTAACTAAGGAACTAGCCTTAACCGAAGCATTCTGCTGGTCCCCATCTGTAAATCTATAATATAACGTATTTGCGGCATCTGCAGATGCATCACCTAAATTATATATTTCGTCGAAAGTAAATGTTCTAATACACTGGAAATACTCTACTCCTGATTTAAAGTTATACGACATAGTGGAGGCAGTGTTATATAATTGTAGTGTTGTGTTTTGCACAGCACCCGTTCTATCCATATATGAGAATGGTTTATTAATATATCCTGTTGTACTGTATTCACATGTTCCGGTAATACCATTAGTATCAAACTGATTTCCGTCAGGGAACGTAATAAAGTTAGGGTCATTAATTTTTGATGGGTCGTTAAAGAAAAACAGTTGACCATTTTCCATATCGTCTCCAGGGTCTAAAACCATTATAAATACATTATCCATCCATCTATTAAAATTAGATGAAGGTGCTTGTGGTGTTACTCCATTTATCTGATTATTGATTAATTCTGCTTGTATACTTGTAGTTGTTCTTTTATTCCATTCTATAGTATCATATGGTGCGGGATAATTAGTATCAACCGATGTGTCCCATCCAGCATATGATAATTTATTAGTTGCCACAGCAGCTTCGCCAAAATACATTTTTCTTCTGTTAAGTAGATTAAGTGATTGAGCCCAAGTGGGTTGAGCCCCTAATTTCCACCTAACTCTTTTCGAATTAGCGAAAAAAACAGGATACGCAGGTGATTTATACCATTGAACTTGGTCTCTTCTGTTAAAACTACGGGCGACGTCCCAGTCACAATCTTCTATTCCTGAACCTTGTTCTTTAAGTTGTATCGTGTAGTATCCATTTTTTCTAAACTGGTCGTATCCCGCACACATCAACCTACCTTGTGTAAGTCTAACTTCATCACTCGCTTCAGGACAATCACTATTATCTACAGAAGCGGCACTTGTTTGTTTAGAAAATGTTTCAGTATATGTTGCATCGATTATGGGACCAAAGTTTACCTCGTCTGAGTAACCTTCTAACTGTGACGCGGTATCATTTTCACCCTCCTGTGTTTTTTTAGTTTCACAAGCACACGCCTCACAATCAGGATAACTTAACATCGGGAAGTTTATAGTACTGAATGGACTCTCTTTCGGTGGTGGAGTTATTTCTTTTTTTACACAGTCTTCTTTATTTTTGTTTGTGAATGGTATTGCCGCAATTATTCTACAAATCGCGTATAAAACAAAGTTTATTATTGCGCTTATCACAATAATAATTGCCCTAATAATTGGCCATATCAATGTAACTACGTGAGCAATAGCTAATAAGATAATTAAAGGTATCGTTAAAATACTAATTATAAAATTAAATAAAAATATAAGTGCACTACCGTTTCTTTGTGCATCAACTACAGGTAATGGGTTGTGTTCACTCTGACAAGTTTTGTCATTAATTTCTTTAATACCTAAGTGTTTTATTCTATTCCTACCCCATTTGAATCTATCTAAATGTGACGCTATCGTATAAACTTTATTGTAATTAAATTGATAGAAACTATCCTCACAGTTTATCGCGGCATTTTTATCATAATACTCATCCCAATCAAGTGAAAACGCATAAGATTTATTTCTATCTTCTTCGGATGGTATATCGTCAGTGGTAGTTCCTGACCATCCATGTTCTCTAATATTTGGTATTAAGTAATCGGCTCTTATAATATCGTTTTTAAGTCCTGCCTCATTTTGGTATTTAATTCTAAATCTATATTTACCTTTCGTCGGTATTCCTACTGTCGGGTCCAATGATATAATTTGTTCTCCAAACTCATCAGTTATTATGTAGTCAAGATTCATAGGAAGGTCTACCATCCATGTACCATTATCATCAATTACATTTCCCCCATCTTCTAAAAAGTATTGTTCTAAAATAGGTTGTCCCTCAGCATCAACATCAATAGTTTGCCTGATTGCCAATATCTGACCAGGTCCAGCAACAACGTCACATAATTTACCGATATCATTTTTAGGTTTGCAATTACCTTTTAGGTAATCATCTTCGGTGCTTGAGAATACTGAACCCATAAAAATAGATTGTGGTGAGATTTCGATACCTAATTCCCTCAAGTCAAAATCTGACCTTGTAATACCAACATCACACAATTCGTTTTCACCCCAAAATGGTGAGACTTCAATTTCTCTAACACTATTAACTATCTGAGGTAAGCTATTTAAGTCCTCACTTGCCTTAAATTGTTGTCCGTTAAATTGGTTTGGTACACCCATACCCATTCTTATTAAATCGGCAGGTCTCAATGAAAACTGACCCATATTAGATAGGTCTAAATCCATTACTAATTTTTGTTGACCTAATGGTACGCCAACAATCATAAAGTCACCACTATCGTTAGTCTTTACAGTGTATTTATAATACTTTTCATATACTTGTAATACTTCTTTTCTTGTTAACACATCTTCTCTTGATGGGAATGTCCCGGTGGGTGTGTGTCCCCCGTACTCTTTTTCATATGGTAATAGATTATATCTATATCCGTCATCATTCCTTACGTTTATATTTTTATAAGGATATAAGGTAGAAATAATAGGGTCATTAGCGTCGATATTATCTAATGGTACAAAAACAGATATAGTTGCGTTTGGAACTCCGAAACCTCCGTTAGCTATAACTCTACCAACCACTATACCATAATCCGCACAAAATCTATCATATAAATCTTCCTGTCTTAATTTTAAGGATAATATTTCCAAAAAATCAAAATCTTGTTCTACATTAAGTCTGACTTCTTTGTCGACCCCTACTTCTGTTCTAAATCTATATGATTTTGGCATAAAATACTTTTAAGATAAATAGTTATTTATCCTAATTTTAATTTTAAAAAAATAAAAGTATATGAATGTGTTATGAGAACTCTACGTTCTTAAGTTGTTTGATTCTCACTTTTATATCTTTCTCAGGAAATCTTATTTGATATATCTGATTTGGTTGAGCGAAAATAGTATCGTCTATTAACTCAATTTGTTTGGTATTATTATCAACGTATCTTTGTGAGGTCTGAGAAGACGAATATTGCCCTCCTGTTTTGTTGAATACTTTTAAGTCTGCCAGTGTACTAACACCTGGTATGTCTTGTATGATTCTCCTAATGTCAGATATATTTACATTCTTCCCTAATAGGTTTGTCATAGGTGATAAATAAGACTCTACACTATTAACTATATTAGTGACGACCTGTCCTTGGTTTTCTGTGGATGTCATAGCCACACTAAATTCAAACTCTAAGTCTATTACGTTCGCACTTCGTATAGAAATATAATCGTTTATCATACGGTAATTAGAAAGATAATTCGCTATATTATCTTTTAATGTGTTTGATACGTTACTTGTTAACTTTCTGTTTGAGTCATAAGATAGTATTTCTATTTTTATCTTATTATCTTCCTCAACTATGGCGGCCTTAGCTGGTGCACCAAATCTACTTGGCATCGTTCTTATTAGTGAGTTATAATCATTTACAGTTACTGCCCTTTTTTGTGCCGCAAAATTAAATGTAACCATGTTTCTAACTTCTTCGGTTGTTGGTAGGTCTCCTCCCCCTATTGCGGCGGTTACATTATTACACCTTAAACTTTGAAGTACATTTTGATTAATGTTTTGTGAAGGTCCGTTAACCGCAAAATTAACATTTCCTATTTGATTAATTGTATTAACTCCTATGTTAGATGTTGTTCCCCCACCTACTCTATACTTCACAAATAAAGTTGTATTTGCCTTAACTGTTTTACCTAAAGCAATGTTATTTTGATAGTCTTGTAACCTAAGTGGGATTCCTGTTCTTGCAAACTCAGCAAGTTGGTCGTCCGCGGTTACTGTAGCACTACCGAATTGTACTCTACAGTATCCTTCAGGTGTGTATTCCGATATAAATCTATTTTCGGTTTCTATATATCTTCCAACTTTAATACCTGGATTATCAGATGCTTTACTTGGGTCTTCAACAAAAATTGTATTTTCGGCTAACGCGTCAACTTCGTACCATTTATCAGGTGAAGTAATAAACTCATCATATGTCGGTGGACTAGAATATGATGTCCCGTCTTTTTGTATTAATGAAGTAATACTTATTACATTTTTTTCGGGTAAAAAGAACTCATAGAATGGTTTTACGTCATTGTTATTAATAACTTTTTTAAATACTTTTGTAGTACCATTAACAACAACTTCTCTTTTTGTTATAGTGTAGTTAATTACTCTATTATTAGAATCAAAATTAGGTATTTTAGTTCTATTAGGGAATCCTTTGTTATTATATTGGGTACTAAAATCAATATCGTCAGGATTTTCAAATATTTGTCCTGCGCCTATGAATTGTGAACCCGCTCTTATAATACCTAAGTATCTACTATCTTCTTGGTCCCCAAAAGCAGGTACTGTAATAGAAACATCAACTAATGCTATAGAGGGACGATTACCTGGTATTTTTAATCCATAAGTCCTTGCAATATTATATATTGAGGATTTTTGTTGAGCATACTGTAATACCGTTTCTTGTATACTTCTATCAATATGGTAATGTAGGTTATCACCAATCGCAGCGTTTAAATCTAAAAATACTGAATAAACGGACGCGTCATTAAAGTTATCTATTAACTCAGGATAATATTGACGCGTAAAATTAATCAGGTCCTGTCTTAGTCCTTCAAAGTCTCTATCTGTATATGAAATTTTACGATTAGCCATTTACCTTAAATATTAATAATAATGAAATCTCTAGTATCAAATGTACTATCTTTAATAGAATAGTCTATTTTTACTTTTGCAGTATATTCTTCAACACCTTCACCGGCGGTTCTAAATATATCAAACATTTCATAAGTGTTTTGTTGGTCTTCAATGTTTAAATCACCAATAGGGCTTTTGTCTTCATCAGTATATGGTCGTATGGTAATATCGTTTATCTGTAAGTTGGGTATGTACTTGTCACAAGCAATCTGTATATCTGATTTTATTGCGTCAAATGTTGGTCCATCCATAGGTTCAAAAATAAATTCATATATTCTTGTTCCAAAATCAGGTAAATAATATCTACTCCCTTTACGTGTTAGAATTAAATGTAGTAAATCCGCCCTTATTTCTTCAGGTACATTTTCAGTTAAGTCTAAGTAAGTACCATCAGCACTATCCCTAAAAGGAAAATTTACTCCATATGTTTTCTTTATTGCCATAACAATAAATATAACTTATAATATTTTTATAAAAAAACCCGTGTCTAAACACGGGTCTTTTTTTTATCCCTCACAAGCCACACACTGTAGGTCATTTAAATTTAATTTCTTCCTTGCAAACGCCTGAGCTGAATTCATAGAGTGTTGATAGTATAGTGTTTTAACTCCTAACTTCCATGAATCAATTAATAACTTATTAACGTCTCTCGTCGGCATATCAGGTGATATCATTAAATTTAATGATTGTGACTGGTCAATATAATCCTGTCTAACCGACGCTTGATTTATGATTGATGCTTGGTTAATCTCTGCAAATGTTCTAAACACATCCTTTTGTTCGTCTGTTAGAAAATTTAGATGTTGGACTGAACCGTCCTTCTGTTTAATTGTATCCCATATTTCTTTGGTATCTTTCCCTAATTCACTTAATAGTTTTTTAAGTATCGGATTTTTAATCGTCACTTTTAGTTTTGCCACGTCTTTAACGTAACAATTAGACCAAATTGGTTCAATTGATTGTGATACTTGACCTAATATAAAAGCTGACGATGTTGTGGGCGCAATTGCATTAAGTGTTACATTTCTACGTCCGTAACCTTCAAGATATTCAGGTTCTCCAAATTTTTCAGCTAACTCAGCGGATGCACTATATGATTTTTCTTTAATCAATTTAAACACCTCTACGTTTAACTTTGCACTTTCTTTTGTATCAAACCCTAGCCCTTTTGATTGTAGTAAGGAATGCCACCCTAAAACACCTAATCCAAGGGCTCTTTGTCTCTTAGCAAAGTTATATGCCTTTTCAAGATAGAAAAACGCTCTATTACCTTCAATAGAACCATCAGATTTTAAATCTTCAATCTTAGTTAAAAATTCAGTAACAACCGCATCTAAGAAGTATGTCATTGTCTCAACCGCATCTGTATCTTTCCATTCGTCATAATGTAATACATTCATAGACGATAAAACACAAACGAATGATTCTTCTTCTGAATTATGAAGAGCAATTTCTGAACAAAGGTTAGAATTATAAATTTTAGCACCTTTATCTCTATACACTTCAGGTGATTTATTATTCATAGTATCACTAAACATAATATACGGATATCCAATTTCTCCACGTCTTTGTATCACTTTAGCCCATATAGCCCTTTTTTTCTCATCACCATCAATCATTTCTTTCATGAAATTATCACTAACAGTAACTGCGTGTGTCAAATCTTGGATTGGGAACCCTTCTGTCCCTATTTCAAGAAATTCCATGATGTCAGGATGCTCAACAGGTAAATAAGGTGAAAAACGTCCTCTACGAGTTGCGCCCTGTGAGATATTATCAACAACACTCTCAAAAAGATTCATGAAATGAACTGCTCCAGGAGCATGACCGTTATCGGTAATATCGGCACCTCGTTCACGAATATTTCCAAAGTACCCTGAAGTACCTCCACCCATTTTACTCATTTCACCAACTTCAGCTTGTGTGTATAAAATAGATTCAATATTGTCTCCGATATTTGAACCAAAACAACTTACGGGTAATCCTCTTTTTTTTCCAAAATTAGCCCATACAGGTGATGATAATGAATACCATCCCTTACTCATGTAGTCATAAAATTTATCAGCAAATCCTTCGATTCCTAATATTTTTTCTGCATGGTCTGCAATTGTTCTAATTCTTTCAAGAGGTTCCTCACCCTCACTCAAATACCCTCTCCGAAGAAAGGTTATGGATTCCTCATTAATCCAATCAAAAGGTTTTCTATTTTCCATTTTTTATATCGTAATTAAATTAAAATAAATCGTTTGACGTAATCGATTTTGATTTCTTACTATAATTAATACTTCTCTTATTGAAGAAATCTGTGTGTTTTGTTGTTAAAATCTCATCATCAAACCATTCAGTAGTTTCAAGTAATGTTTCATTTATTGTGAAAATACTATCGATACCGATTGAGTTTAATGATACGTTAAATCTATGCTTTATAAACTCCATAGTTTGCTTTTTAGTTAAAAAGTCTAAGTCTCCTTTTTCAAAAATCCAATTAACTATTTCAATCTCAGCATCACACGCTTCTAAAGTCGCATCAATTAAATCTTCCACTAACTCTTCTGTCCACCAACGTGGATTTTCTTTCTTGATTAAGTTTACTAAATCAAATCCAAAATTAGCGTGAATGTTTTCTTCTTTAGATGTCGCTTCAACAGCATTACTAATACCTTTTAACATATTTTTATGTTTGTTGAATGACATAATAACTAAAAATTGAGAAAACAGTGAAACGTTCTCAATAAACATTGAGAATAGTATTACTGACTCAAAATAGTCTTTGTTTTCAACACTTTTAGAATTAGATATAGACTTTTCAAGGTACTTAATTCTTCTTCTAATTGCGGGTACTTGCATTAGGTTTTCAAATTCTTTATTGAGACCTAATAACTGTATTAGGTGTGAATACGCATCTGCATGTCTTACTTCAGACTCTGCGAATGTTGCTCCAACATTACCAATTTCAGGTTTTGGCATTCTTTTGTATATATCACCCCAAAATGTCTTAACTGCAATCTCAATTTGAGAGATTGCTAACATTGCTCTTTCAAGTGCGGTTTTTTCTTTTTCGTCTAAGTGTACTTTAAAATCCTGTATATCTGAAGTAAAATTAAACTCTGTATGTACCCAATATGAATGTCTAATGGCGTCGACAAATTCATTTAACTCAGGATAATCATAGGGTTTTAAATTAACTCTTTTTGAGAATATGTTCGGTCTGTTTTTAGCCCTATATACAATATACTCTTTTGCCACTTCGTTAAGACCATTATCCATTAATTTATTTTCAACCATATCATGGATGTCATCAACGTGTGGTATTCTTTCTTTATCATTTCTAAACAACGCTTTAGTTGTAATACGAGCAATCTTTTCCGCCATCTCTTCGTCGACTTGGTTAGTGCTCTTCATCGCCTTTAAAACTGCAACTTCAATTTTTTCAGTTTTAAAAACGACTTTATCTCCGCTTCTTTTTATCACATAGCGCATATCTTTCTCTACTTTATTCATTAGATTCTCCATCTTTTAAGACAATTAATTAAGATTTATTTTCTTTTTGTTTCCTTTTTTCAAGAAGTTCACGGATTCTTTCTTTGTTTTTCTCCTCCTTTTGTTCTTCAAGACCAAGGAATGTTACACTCTGCTCCGTATCGATTTCTAACATTTCATTATCAAACTTACAGTTTTCAAATACGATTCCATCTTTACCAATACGTGACTTAGTAATTGCAATGGTTGCTAAATTCATTTCTTTTTGTTGTAATGACTTAGCAACTGAAATAATAACGTGACCAACTTGTGCCTTTTTAATTGAACCTCCCATCTGGTCTGTAGTAACAACGTCAGAAGAAATAGAACTTCTATTTCCTTGTGTTGCTGTCCAACCAACCAAGTTTAGTTCGTGACACATAGCCTCGAAACCTCTCATAACTGAACCTTCACTTTTCCATTCATCACCTAAATTCTTATCAGGTACAACACAATCAATATAATCTAATACGACCATGTCAACCTTAGTCCCTTCAGCTATCATCTTACGAATCTGATTTTTAATCTGATTCATAGTAAGTGTGTCTGACGGTAACTTTTTGAGAACTAACTTATTCGGTGCATTTTCTCTGATTTCTTGAACTTTACTTAAAACTTTGTCTTTGTGCATTGACAATAAATCGGGTGCAATTTCAGTCCATAAAGTAAAATGCTTCCTTTGAATAATCTTAGGGTTATCCTCAAAGAAAATTTGAAGAACGTTATATCCTAAGTTAAATGCGTGATTTGAAATCTTTGTTAAGAGTGTAGATTTACCGACACCTGTTGGTGCCAAAATAACTCCTAACTCACCTTTAGCGATTCCACCTTTAAGTAGATTGTCAATACCTGGTATTCCCATAGGGATTGGGTGTCTGAAGTCTTCCTCAAGTACTTCTTCGAGGTTTGCGAAAACCTCAGCAGTACCAGCATCTACTTCTCCAACTTGTAAAGCTTCTCTTACCATTTCCTCCAAGTGGTCATAAGATTCAAAATCACCTTTATCAATGATTTTTTGTGCCTTAGACATGACTTTTTGAAGTTCTTGTTGTTTACAGAACTTAAGAGCCTTTTCCTGTACGAAAGATTCACCTTCGGCGGGGGCTTCTTTTACTTGCTCCATCATATCAAGAACTATCTTCTGAGCCATAGGAGACGATACTTCTGACTTAATAAGTTGTTCAAGAGTATTATACGAAGGCGTGTGTTCGTACTTTTGGTAATACTCTTTGAGAACTTGCATGATTAACTTAAAATACTGATTATCAAAGTATTTTGGTTCAATTACATCAACAATGGAAGAAGCAAAGTCCTTATAAAGAACGATGTTATTTAATAATTGTATTTGAAATGTGTTTCCGAGATATCCGAAATTTTTTTCCTTCGACATGTTGATTGTAATTACTAATAATGTGTTTTAATAAATATGTTTAAGAAAGGGTATATTCCATATAATTCTGTGTCAATTTGTCAGAAGAAAAAACTTCAGTTAGTGACTTCAGAATAGACTTTAAATGAGGTCTTACATCTACAGTGTACCTAATCTTAGGTGGATATTTTTTTCCATCCCAACCGCGGTGCATAATAACTTCGTCATTATACTTGACGTATATGTTAAAAGTCTCATCGTCATCTGTCATAGATGTTTCTAATATTTGAGGGTCGGACATGATTTGATATTGATTTTCCAACATATACCAAATAGTTTTGGTTTTTAAATCATTGTGAATTTTACTGTATATATCACTTACAGTATCTGCTAATTCTACACTACTTTTAGTCCCTTCATTATAACCTTTAACATTGTAGTATCTCTGTACAATGATATTGTCATTCAATGTGAGTAGAAACTCCATCTTGGTAATGTCATTCTTTTCTTTACTCATTTTTTTGTTTTTTTTTAATTAGTTTTTCTAAATCTTCTTTTTTCTTTTCTTGTAAGTTTCATAAAAGGTGTCAAGAAATACACCCATGCATTGTCTGTTTTTGGTAAGTATTTAAAAATTCCATCGTTCATCATCATTCTCATAAGGTTTTGATACCCTCGACCTTCAGGGTCAATATCCTCTTCGTAATACAGTTGAACGAGTTCCTTCGCTTCTTCCGTTAACAAAGGTTGTGAAAGGTCGACAAGTTGTTTGTTAATAACATAAAACTCTTCTCCATAAACCCCTCTTTTTGTCTTTCCTGATAACAAGTTTTGTAACGCTCTATTGTCTTTATCATTTTCATGTAGTTTTTCACCCTTTTGTAAAATGTCGTCAACAGACACTACAGAATCAAGTATCTCAGGAAAAAGTTTTGAAAAAGTCTTTTCACCAAAATAGTAGATACCATCAATATTATCTGATTTGTCACCAGATATTATTTTGAAGGTAGCCACATTTTGGTGGGGAATTGAAATGTCTTTCAGTTTGACTTTATCCCCGTCTTTAATCATTTGTTTTTGGGATGGAGAATATATCTGCACATTCTCAGAGATGAGTTGTGTTAAGTCTTTATCCGCAGAGAATATCGTTTTGTGTTCGTCTAAAGAGATTTGACAGTAGTAGGCAATCATATCATCAGACTCGTTACCATCCACCACCACCTGACGAATAAACATCTCCTCAAGGTATTCTTTAACTCTCTTTAGTTGCCAATTAAAAGATTGTTTTTGAATATCGTTAAGTCGATTATATCGTCTATTCTCTTTATATTCCGCAAATATTTTTTTTCTCTGAATTGAGTTATCATCTCCATCCCAAAAAACAATTACCTTGTCATAGTTGTACTCGGATATGAATTTACGTAAGGTATTAACAAAATGGTAGATACCACCAATGTGATTACCTTTATGGTAATATTCACGAACTCCGTGATAACCTATCTTAAATAGGTTGTTTCCGTCAACTAATAGGGTTTTTGTCACAACGCATTTATATCAAAGGTTCCACCGTCTTCCTCTAATTTGAACTCACCTCCGGTTCCGATGACCTCCTTCCAATACTCAGAATGCTCTGCTTTGTAATTTTCAATAGATTTCTTTTCTTCGGTCGAATCTTTACCCGCGAGGAATCCATGCGCAGTAACTAAGATTCTACCATCTTCATATCCTAACCCGTTGATGTGATTTTTCATTACGGATACTTTTGTTCGGCTAGCGAACTTAACTTTTCTCTTATCTTTTACCGCGGTAATCTTTGTTGTACCCGCATTTTTTTGATTACCAAACAGGAACACCATAGACGAATTCAACCAAATAGCCTCTCCCCCCTTCGCTTTAATTTTAGGTTGACCGAAAGGATTGTCGGGTAATTCGACCCATGGTTGATTAACAATAACCAAAGTGTTTTCATGTTTTGAGTCTGACCTGCGTGAACCTGAGATTCTTTGGTTTATACCCATACCTATTTTATCTGCGAGTACCGCTGCATTGTGTTGTTTACCTCCTTTACCATCATAAGTCATCTTACAAGGTACAGAACCTACAGAGTCCCAAAGGAATAAAAGGTCGTAATCCAAATCACCTTTTTCTTGCGCATCTAACAAAGAATTAATATAGTCGGTAATTTGTTCAATATATTCAAAGTTGTTATTAAAAATGAAAAATCCATCCCAATCCAACTCACCTGTTTCTTTATCTACCACTTCTTCACAATCAAAACCCATAAGTTTTGCGTGGTCAAATGACCATTTTTGTTCTGTGATGATAAACACAGGAAGTATACCTCTTTTTTGCGCATCAACAGCCGCTTTAACTAAAGCAGTGGTTTTACCTGTGTCCGAATGACCCAAGAACATATTAAGATGTCCCATAGCAGGACCTGGTACACCAACCGCATCCAAAAATTCAGTCCCTAAATCATAAAACCTCTGTGGTTTAAATTTAGCTGAAGAAGAGAACTGCTTCTTTATGTCTTTAAATGATTTTTTCTTAATTGCCATTGTATTTTATTTTTTTCGTTACGAAAATCTCGTAATGAGAAAGATAGGGAAGCTTTTAGACTTCCCTATCTATGGTTTTGTTTTTGTTAGAAAGGAAGGTCTTCGTCGACTTCCATTTTTGCTTGTGGGTCATTCACTTCTTCAGTCGTTTCAGTCTTGGTTGTAGTACCACCGATACTTTCAGTGGTGTCGTCACCATACACAAACTTTTTAAGTTCAGAATCCCATACAGGTGTCTCTCCTCGGGCAACCGCCTCAAGGTATTCAATAGGTCTCTGTGCGTAAACATCAGACCAAGTCATCTCATCTTCAACCCATTCCTTCATTTGGTCGGAATCGTCACTCAAAGGTGCTGGGTCATCATACATAATTGTTTGGACAACTGTGTATTCGATACCTGAATTAGTTTTAGATTTAGATAGTTCGACAATCAAATCACGACCTTCGTTAGCGTCGGTGATATCACCTTTCGCTCTCCAAATTGGAATGATTTTGTCAAGGATACCCTCTTGCTTGTAGTTGTCCTTAAACCTCCAAAACTTAACTCCATCTTCTTCATTGTCACGGTCAATAACCTTAACAATATAGAATTTACGAGGACGATACTGCATCGCCAACTTTTTATCGGACTCTTTACCTGTAGACATAAGTTCTTCATAAACCTCTGTCAAAGGAGAACGTTCTCCATCATTTTTACCTGGGTCATATAGTTTAACCCATCGTCCGTCTACTTGGACTTCATGAAACCATACTTCTTTGAATGGTGATGAGCCGTCAGGTGTTGGGAGTATACGAACTCTAGATTGTCCTGATTTAGTTCCTTTAGGGAGATACGTAGTGAAATACTTCTTAAGACGTTGCTCCTGTGTCATACCGTCTCCGCTACCGCGGGACTCTGTGTTTTTTTCGTACTGTTGTAGTACTGCGTCGAGTGCATTTGCCATAGTTTTTTCTTTTATTCGTTAAAATTTTATCTGTTACTCATCAACAAATATAAGTGAGAAAAGTACTAAGTCAAATGTGGTATAAATAAAAAAGACCCCTATGAGGTCTTTTTTTATTTTGTTAAATTAGTTTTAATTATTAATAGACTATCATTGTTTGGATGAAATTCAATTACCCATGTCATACCATTCCAATCTGTCCATTCTTCACCAATTTTAATTGTGTTCTCCCAATATCTTATAGGATATTGTCCGTCCCAATAGGTGGGAATCATTGCGTCAAATCCAAATTTACTCGGATTTTTGTATACTTTAGTTGGGGTTTGGTTATAACATCCCGTTAATAAAAAAGTAATCGATAAAAATAATAGTTTATAACCTTTCTTCATCTTCAAATGGTTTATCAAATGACTTTTTGATATCACCATCTGAATAACTTTCTACATCATCTGAAGTAAGAACGTATTCATTCTTACCTGTCTGTTCAAGTTCATCTTGTTTGTCCATAAAAAAATCGGTGAGTTTTTGATTGTAAGGATAACTATCAAGACTTCTAAGTTGTAACTTTTCTTCGGGTGATTTCTGTCTGTATTTTTCGACTTTTTGTTCTAAGTCATTAATCTTATTTAAGATTGTATCCATCTCACCAAGTTTAGAAGTCAAATCATCTAACTTACTAAACATTGTTTCCATATACTCGTCTTGTTTGTCCGATATTTCTTTTTGTGATGTCACTAGTTCAGTAACATCTAACTCTTCAGTACCACTATCTTCAGTTGTTTCAATTCCTTCATCACCAACAACTTCAACGTCAGGGTCATTTTCTACATCAACAGGTTCAGGAACTTCTTCAACATCAGTTTCTGTGTCTAACCCAATATCATCTGTTTCTTCACCTCCCTCATCAGGTAATGGTGGTAATTCAGTTTCTTCCTGCTCAACGATATAATTATTTATTTTATTATATCTCTCGATTTCATTTATAATTTTTTTATCTATAGACATTGTTGTAATTTTTACCCATTTAATAATGTTTTAACACCATGACGTGTTTCAACTTTCATTGTTTTATTTACTTTCATGGTGTTATCAACTCTTTCTATTAGACCGTCCCTCATTCTGACTGTATAACAATCACCTGTGTCTAAATCACAAACCTCTTTATAACCATTTCCGTTATCTCTTTCTGTAATTCTACTATCTTTTTGTAGATAGTCGTCTAATAATTTTTTGATGTTCATCTGTAATCTTTTTATATAAATATGTTTATTATCAAGAATATTCAAATTTCTCCTCTCTGTACTACTGATTTAAATATATTCAACCATTGGTCGTAATTACTCTTAAAATTCTCATTTGTATTTTTTTGGTAATTTACCTCATTTATTATATCTGATGCGGTACCACTAAATGGAGGATTAAGGTATACATTACTCATATAAAGTATTGTAAGTGTCTTAGGTAATTCGTTTGTGGTGGTTCCTTGTTCTAAAACATCATATATAGAGTCGGCCATCGGTCCAATTGGGTTTAGTGTTGCCCTCATAAAGTCTAACGATTTATCGATAGTATCAAATGACGCTATTGTTGTTAGAGTTTCACCATTTTGCACACATACTTGGGAATTAAAGAATTGGTCTCTATTAGGGACTAAAACATCAGTCCTTACATCCATAATATTATTGTTATAACAATTTTCTCTGACTGACTTATTTTGTGTAGCAATTCCATATATTAATATTTTAATTTTATCACTTGTAAAATCATTATTATTAACGTAGTTAATTACATCTTGCGCCTGTATTGGTGTCTTAACCATTTCGGTAAATGGTTTTTCAGGATATTTTGTAATTTCTTGACCTTTATCCTCAGGAGCTTGTTTAATATTTTTCATTTTAGATAACGCTAAATTGTTTTCTGTTTTTCCTGTTTTAGCGTTTGTTTCTTCCTGTCTAACTTTCTCTTGATATTGTTTTAATATTTGTCTATTTACACTTGCAACTAATTTATCTGGTGGTGAAAGTGCAAATTTTGGTATTCTAATCCCGTCAAAATTAGTTATAAACCCTCTATTAGTTATATTATGTGTCACATTCATTATTAAATAAGGACCATAGAATAATGGTACGTTTGTAAGATTAAAATACATTGTAGGTTGTATCATCGCATTACCTAATGATTGTACTTGGCAAGTATAACTTCGCGTTTTATAGAAGTTATATAGAGATTGTGATTGTTGAGCCACTTGTTGTCCCGACGCTTGTGAACCCATATCAGCCAGAACTTGGAATGTCGGTCCTATATTTTTGTGTTGATTCATGTCTATAGAGACTGAGTTAAATACTCCCTGATTTCTTTTTCCGAAATCTACCTGAAATCCTACACATCTATTACTATCAGAATAGTTAGTTTTGTTTGTTTGATTTTCTCTTAATGGGCAATCCGATGGGTTTGTTATATCAAACGCGTCGTCACCTTTTCTAAAAGTAGTATTCTGTCCCGTACCTAAGTTAGATGACGGTTCACCAACATATATACCTATCATTCTTGGTCTACTATCCTTTGTATCAACTTCCATAAATGTACCAAATAAGTCGTTTGGTATGTCCTGTGGTAGCGGTTCTCCTTTTTTAACTCTGTCATTTCTACCGTAGAAATTTGTGTAAGCCGGTGTTGGTATAAATGTAAAATTATTTTTTTCGTAAATTAGACCTAAAAGTCCGTACACTGACATTTTATCATTTCTACCGGTTATAAATCCTTCTAATTCAGAAATATTTACAACTACCTTATCCCCTATTGGTCTATTAGCCCTGTCTAAGAATAAAAAGTCTTCAAAAATAGTTCTGTTTTTAAAGTCTTGCCCTGCCACCCATTTATCGTTAAGTGCTTGAAACGTTTTCCATAGTTCAAGTTTTGGTATATTTCCATCAATTTTAGACAATCCAATCGCCTCTTCAGTGATTGAGACTGAAGGTAAATCTCTATTTAATTTTATGAATATTTGATTAAGTATATTCTCTTGGAAATTTTCCTGCTCTAACATATAACCGTTTAGGTCACCTATAAATTTACTTTTATTCATAGATGGGTCTTGTGATTTTTTGGCTCCGTATATTTTAATTAATGGTGATAATAATTCTACATTACTTTCACTAAATTCAAATCCCATGTCAACGAAAAAGTCAGTTAAATATGAACCGTTATCTCCATATCTAAAACCTGTTTCGGAAAAATCTCCTACGTATTCGTACATAGCTCTCCAAGCTTCAGGGTATGAACCTTTACTTGTACCTAAACTAACTCCTCCCCCTTCTGTTGGTAGAGAACCTATGACATAATTTCCGAAGTTGTATGGGTCTTTTATTTTTTGTGAAGATAATGTGGTTAATGAACCATAAACTTTATTGTTATATTTTGAGGGGTTACCAATTTTAAGTACCGTGTCTTTATTTATAAATAAATCTATGTGGTAGTTTATAAATTGATTACTTTGTGATTTAGTTAATGACGTTAAGACGTTATCAAAGTTTTGTTGTGTTTCTGGTTTTTCAACCATCAATAAAGATTTTAAAACTTCATATATATTTAAATCGTATCTATATAAGTTAGGTCCATTATATAAACTTTCTTGGTTTTCATACACCGCCTTCCACCTACTAATTTCCGAATCTGGCACTTCTCCATTCTCATATTGTCCTTTTATCTCATTACTATTTAAAAACTCTTCGAATGTTGTATTTCCTCTATTAACTAAGAATTGTGTTTTATTTGGTGGTTGGCAAAAATTTAAAAAGTGTTCTTCAAATAAATCTAACATGTCTTTAGTAAAGACTCCAAAAATATCATCTATTGATGAATATGTTAGTGATGTACTATTACCTAAATTAAATGCTTGTTCATTTCTATCATCAGGATTTATATGTTTTATATACTGATTTGGTTTGGGTTTGTCAATCATTTCATTTGAGAAATACCCAAAATTAGATGACGACCATAACGCTCTTACCCCTCCGTTATAAATGGATGGATTTGTTGTTACGTTTTGTTTGTGATTACCAATTGTGTCAAAACACTCAAACCTAGCTTGATTAAATTTAGCCTGACCAAAAGAAGGAATAATTAAAACTTTATTTTCTTCGTTTTCTCTAAAATCAAAATTACCTTGTACATTAAAATACTGAGACCATGTATTCATTTGGTAATCGGATTCAGGATTTTTAGAAAGTTTTATCTTTGTTTTGGATGTTGTCCCGATTTGTAATCCTTTTTCAGTTTGGGCGCTTTGTAATTCTGATGATGAATACGTATTAAAGACATCTTTTTTAGTGAAGAAATAATAAACGTCATTCATAACCTTAGGAAAGAACCCATTTTGGACTCTTGTGGACTCAAGGTCTATCGTAACGTTAAGGTCTCCGCCTAAGAAGGCAGGGTCTCCTACGTTTAATTGTATAGGCTCTATAAATTGTTCATACTGCTTTATCGTAGTGCTATTCCCACCATAATCATTAAACGTATACGACTTAGACGTGTTATCTGAAATTGGGTCATACGCATTTACATAATCAAAGTCTTTCCATACCTCGTCTAATATGTCTATATTATCGTTTTGATATTTCTTATATCTGTGCCATATAGACCCGTACTTTAAAATAAATAAATATGGTAATTTATGTATCGCAGAATACTTGTTTAATGTCGCAAAAATATAATTTAAGTCAGTCGTTATTTTGTTTGAGTTTGATTTAAACTTTTCCCTTAGTGTTGATAGTGGTAAGGAGTTTAGGTATAAGTACCCTAATGCGGTATATGGATTTTGTATATCGTTTTTCTCATTTTCAACTCCTTTCATGATTGAGTTAATAAAGTAAGGAGTGTTTAATAAAGATGTTGTTTGTTTATTAACAATATAGTTTTTAGTTGTATCGTATTTAGTTCCGTAGTCAACAAAAGATTCTGTTAAAACTAAATCTTTTTGCATTCTTAAGTTATAATAGTTTATAACTTGAGCATTTGTTAAATAATTTGTGTTGCCATTAGAGTTAATTGAGGACTCAAGGTCACTCGTTTCTTGTGTTGGTGAGTCACTATAATTTAAAATCCATTCAAAGTATGAGAATGGTTTTTTAGTGTATGTTTTACCCAATTCAGATAAAGCCTCAATACCATCTTCAACCCCAAAAGAAGCAATTGTTTTTTTAGTTGAATTAACAGTGAACATCTTAGATGTATCATTACTTAACCTTATTGAACTTAGTTGCGACCCTTGTGATAGATTTTTTTGTATCCAAGAAAGATTATTAAACGGGTAACCATCACTGAATGACATTTCGTCTGAGTAATTTTCTTTGAGGTATTTTTTTAATTTGTCGATATTTTCAACGTTGGACTCGACAGTAGTCGTGTCCCCTTCTAAATAACTCAAATCATATATACCATAGTCGTTTTCTAAATATGATTTAATGTAAGGTGTTGTGAATTCACCTCTTGAAAGTAAATTCCAACTTGCACCTTCTCCATTATTAGAAATAGATTTCATATACTTTAATAAGTTTTCATAACTAAAGGCAAAGTTTTTAAATAACTCAATTAACTCTGTTGAGTTGACCACAGACTCTTTAAGATTGTTATATTCAAAATCACTTACTACACTATATATTTCGTCCCTATATCCACTAGATTTGTATAGATTTGTGTAATTACTACTTAGTTGTGACCTTTCAAAAATTTCATATACAAATGGTACAATATTTAAATCGGTATAAGGTCGGTTTTGATTTGGGAATTCTACAGCATTTATACCCATAAATGGTGTATCTTTTAATGTGTTTTCTAAATCAAAATCAATATTACCCGGTTCTTTTTGAGTCGCACCTTTCATATATTCTTCCACAAATCTAACCTCAGGCCATAAAACTGAAGAAAACGCCCTTAATTGTGAGGACACAGTGTAGTCACCAGGATATGTATCTTTTAGTTCTTCATTTCCATCTTCATCTACGGAATTAACAAAATACTGTGGCCAAGGATAAACAATTGCAGTCTCTTCTTGTGGGTTATTAGTTGTTGGCACGTTACCACTATTTGTTTCAACTCCTTGTGATTTTTCTGGTGCTAATATCGCATTTCTTCTTACGGGGTCTTTTCTTTGTTCCCACGCTTCATCGTGTACTTGGTCCATTAACCTTAAAAAGGCGTCGGCACTTGCAGATATAACCGCTATTACGTTTTTTATTGTTGGATAAAATCCTAATCCGATGTTTGGGTTTTTTATTTTTTCGGCTAAAGCTTGTGACATTTTTTCTTCTATCATACTTCTCTTAGTCTCGAAATCATCATTTAATCTTTGTAGTTTACCTAAGAAGCTAATCGGGTAATATTTTACTTTTCCATATACATCTCCAAAAACAAAAAATGTTCGTAGTAACTGATTGTCTTCCATTTGAAGTGTTTCAGCATCTACTTGGTATCCACTAATTTTAAGTTCTGTTTCTATTTCTATTCTAAGTTGTTCCACTTCTTGTGGTGTTCCGGCTCTTCTGTTTCTTATTTCGAAAGTAGTTTCGTAATCTATATCATCAGGATTAGTGATTTGTTGTAAAAAATTATTTAAACTTATTGTTGAGGTGAGTGTGGTTTCTAATTTTTCTCCGTGTACCTTTGCTTGTCCATCACTTCCAAATGTTGCGTTATCATTTAATTTTTTATTATACTCTTTAACAATGGTATCAAGTGCCGAAATAGAATCACTTATATTTTGTAATGCACTATTTTCCTCATTAATTAATTCTTTTTTAATGGGATAATATATTGGTGAGTTTGGTATGTTTAATACTATCGGTAAATTTCTATCTACGTATTTTGTTTCCCAATTATCTGTTATTTGTCCATATATTTTACTTTCATATTCTTTTAATGTTTTTCTATATGTGTCTATATCGTTTAGTATTGCAAAATCTTCCTTACCATATGATTCCATAACGTATCTCTCGAAGTTTTCCAACTTCATTAACATCTGGCTTAGTGTTAACTCTGGAAAGTTATCGTCTATTAATCCTTTTGCCTTGTAAGAGCTGTATACATTTTTTATCATGTCATACCCTCTAGTTGATTTAATTCTTCTTACTTCTTGTGAACCTCCTTCGTTATTTGTAGAAGTTTTCTCAGGTCCTAATGTTGCGGTTCTTTCGTACATATGTGGTAAGGCGAAAAGAGAGTCTACAGATATGTCAGAAAGAAGTGCATAGGTACGAGAAATAAAATTCGTAGTTATTTTATAGTTACCTGATGATGGGTCGAATCTAGCGTTAAAATCTTTTAACATTAATTCATATCTTAACGCCTTACCATAATATCCTTTTACTGTTAAAGTAAATAATGGATATGGTAAATGAAAAAACGCACTGTATGGTGAGTTCTCACCTTGTTCAAACAAGACCCTTCCTTGTACGTCCTCCATTTCAATACTAACTAAAGCGGCGTATGATGTGTTTATCTTTATCGATATATTTGTTATTCCTAAAAGTTGTGAATCAACATCTCCACTACGTGTTCTACCTAATGTTAAATTATCAGTCCAAGAGGTATCTAAATAAGAATCTTGTGTTTCCCCTTCACCTGTATCTTGTGATTGAGGCTTCATAAAGTTAATTACGGTTTCTCTATTGTCATCTATAGCACCTACTCTAATATTTTCTACGGCAGTTTCAAAATTATCACCTACGACTAATTTACTCCGTGGTATTATTTTAGCCTCTAAACTTGCATACATAACCAACTCTTCGTGGTTTACTAACCTTTCAGAAACTTTACCTCCACTATCAACAACTTTGTTAGGGTCTACAACAATAATGTTATCGTAATCGGTTTCTACATATACATTTTGATTGTTATAAAATTCATTACCTGCCATAATAGAAGAAGTGTGTATCTAATGCCTTTTTATAATCTTGTAAAGAATTCACTAAAGGAAAGGGTATAATTAAAACCGCCCCATCACTAATATTATTTTCTAACCCACCGAACATAGGGTTTGCCGCCAAAATTAACCAACCAAAGTAAGGTGTGTCATAAAATTCCATACTTACTTTATCTAATCTACTCCTACTTACTTTATAAATAAATTTTTTATCTGTAGGTTTAGATGGGATATTAACGAATGGAACTACTGTTTGTTTTCCGTTAACTAAAAAATCTTGGTATCTATTATAGTATCTCATTAGTTAAAAGTATATTTTTCATTAAAAATGTTTTTAGGTCCATCGTTTAATCCTGATTTAAATGTTGCGTTAAAATAATTTACCTTACTGTCGTTAGCCGATTCTTGTGGTTTTTGTACGTATGTAAAGTTTCTTGTTTTTTCTAAATTAAACGGTTGATATAAATTAAACTTTAGACATATAGGTTTGTTTTTAAACCTCTCGACACTTCTGTTTGAGTCTTCTTGTAATTTTTTATATATACTTTGTAGTCCCCAATTATTATTTGGTAATGAGCCCGCTGAAAAATTATTTGGCTGTGTTCCTATACCGTTAATTACTGTGTCGACCCAAAATACCCATTCTGCTTTTTCTATTAGTTTTTCACCTAAAATTTGTCTTTTTAATTCCTCAGGGTTGTTAATTACAAAACCAAAATTAATCGTACAAAATCTTGTTTGTGGTTCTGTGTTATAAGGTGGGAATAAAAAATCTGTGTATAAATTATCTTTTTCAGGTAAAAGACCATAACTTATATTATCGTCTTCGTCTTCAAAATCATCATCGCTATTATCTACTCCCTGAAATAATTCTTCATAAAAATTTTTCATATCTTCTCCCACTGTTTGGATGTCGTCAACTAACTCCCCGTATGTGTCTATCATATCTGACGAAGGGTCAACTTCAGTAGTTGCTGATAATGAAAGTATAAATGCCCTACCTTTTTTGTTTTTATAACCGTCAGTACTTGTTGTAATTAAATTTAGTTTATCATTAATTCTAGTAAAATCTGTTTGTACTCCTACTACACTATTCCCGTGACCTTCCATAATCTGAGCATATTCATTTGTTCTTTTTTCAATAAGTGTTTTTAAATTCTTTTTAAATTTTTTTATATCACTATTTTTTAAATTTTGTTCATAGATTGTTGTAGTAGGTGTTTTTAAAAATGGATTTTCATCATTATCAACATCTTCTAATAGTTTGTTTTTTAAATCAATAATCCTATTTTGTATCTCTATCGGTTTACCAAATAAATTTGTTTCATATTCATTACTACCATCTAAATATCCTGTTACATAACCTTCTGTGTAGTTTCTTTTTTGTGTTAGATAATAAAGACCTATTCTTGAATGGGATGTATTTACGGTTTCAACAGTGGTAATAATATTTTGTGTATATGCTTGTGTTTTTTTGACGTAGTCGACAACAGGTGTTTTATAGTTTATTTCACCTATTAAATCGAGTGTTGTTCCTGTTAGTTCAGGACCTGTTTCAGTACTTGTTATTTCACCTATTGTGTCTCCCGCCTCTTCACTTCTTTCAACCTGACCATTTTCAGTTAATGAGAAGTCATTTGAGTCATTTATTTTATTTAAGGTGTCCCTGTTTAATTCTGACCTATCTTCGGTAACCACCGAACGGTCATCATAAACTTCAGTATTACCATAGTAATTAAATGATAACGCATTTTGTAATCTAGAAACGGGTTCTTTTATACCTTGTCCACCTATAAAATAAAAACTCATATTAATGTCCGCTATCATTGGTTGAACTCCAATACCTTCAGGATTTAAATCAAACGTTAATGGTTCAAAATTGATGCTCATCTGTTGAATTGCAATTTTTGTGTGATAAAAATCTCCGATTCTCAATACACAGATAGGTGGAGCTCCAAACGCGGTGTTTTTAACGTCACCTTCTCTTGGCTTACCGTCTTCACCTATAACTGGTATTGTGTCACCAGGTCTTAAACATTGTTGTAAGAAAGTAAGTCTACTATTTAATCCTTCAGGAGTTATAGAGTGAAATGCTGGTTGAAAATATTTTATCTTTTCTTTAATGCCTTGATATACCCTAGGAGTACTCTCTTCCATCATTTTAAAGTAGTCACACTCAGTTAAAAGTTTTTTAACTATTATTTTAGCAGCTTCGTTTCTTGGTTGTGATGATTTACTTTCTTTTTGTCTTATAATTTCTGTTTGACCTGTTATAGTGTCAGTTATAATCGTTTCTTCTGGTGGTACTTCAGTAGTTCTTTGTTCGGGTGGTGAGGGAACTTCTTCTATGTGTTTTATAGTCACAGCCCTACATGCCATAGCAGTGACTGAGTATGTTGTATTATTACCTACTAACGCTGTAGAACATTTTTCGGTACCGTAGTCACCACTTCCCATATTCACTTCGGTATCTTCCCCAACCGATACTTCATTAAAGATTATTTTATCTTTATAATTACTTAACTGAGGAAATGATAGTATATATTTTTTTACCGAGTCTACCCTTCTCTTTGAAAGTGATAGGTTATATTCACTAGAGTTTGGTGATGAAGCGGACCCTTTTAAATCAATTATAATTGATTCTGCTCCTTTTTCTAACGCTTTAGCCATTTTCATGACTAAGTTTTCGGTTTTTGTTTTTATTATATTATTGGTTTCATCACCTAAGAAGTTTTCGTAAAACCCGTCAACAGGAACCTGTTGGTCTTCGTCAGCACTTATAAAGTATGTGTCTCTAGTTTCTGCACTTATATATAAATTTAAATTACTTTCATAACTTTCATCTGTTGTTACCGCAGATGAAGTTCTTGGTCCTGGTACATCATTATCAAAGTAAAACTCAAATGCATAATCTGACTCAGTAATTTCTTTTGTGTAATCTTCAATTACGGGTTCTTGTTCAGTTATATTAATTCTTTCAATATCTTTTGAAAAGTTTTCATATGTTTTTATGTCTGTTGTTTCTGTTACAATTTCATAGATGTCTTTTAATGTAAATTGTGGAAATCTTCGTGCTAATTCATATATATCATATTTTCTACATCCCGCAAAAAATGAGTCAACAATATCATTTACTTTTTGTGAATCTTCTCCCGCCAATTCTTTATCAACAATTGCATTTAATATTGATGGGTGGTCAACAATTATTTTCCAAGATAAACTACCTTGTCTTGTTGTATTATTATATGTGTAAATAGGTTCGGGTCTTCCTAAAAATTCATTAGACGTCCAATTTGTTGAATTTGTTTCAGATACCTTCATATCGTATGGTGGGAACCACATAATTCTACCTCCGTTAGGACCTCTTTCACAAACAGGTAAATCAGAGTAAGTAAAACCAGGTTTACTCGATGTCCTCCAAGCTAAATTTTCAATCGAGAACATATACTTCTTTACTTTGTCATCTTGTATGTTTGTTGAATCGTCATCTCTAAATGGTGCAATATTAAGATTATAGGTGTTATCTAGTACAGAATATTGGAATCTTCTGTTTTGATTAGTCATACCGTCTTCTTTCTGTAATTCAGAATTAGAAAAATATGGTATATCTTTACTAAATACACGACAATATTCGATACCTTGTATTTCACCCGTTGATGAATCAGTATATTGATACACCCTTGAACCTTTAGTCATCTCTCTTGTACCATCATTGAAAACTTTAGATACTTGGTTTATTGCGGTTCCAACATGTTGTAATCTTGCGTCACCTTTTAATTCTTCGGCTGCGTCAATTAACTTTTGTGTCTCGTCTAATATAGACCCTTCTTTAAAAGTATTTTGTAACGATAAGGACGCACTAAATGGTGATGATACAGTTTTTTGAAACTGTGGTGACATTGAGCCTGCACCACCTCCCCCTGTCGGTCTTTTACCCTCGTTATCAATACTAGGTACACCCGCCCAAGTAAATCCTCCTTGTATTCTAGGTGCGTCGTAACTACTGTTAGTAAATGTATTTGGTCTTATATAATTCGTTCCGTTAAGTCCAAATTTAAATACACCAAACGCATTACCACTTGATTCATAGTCATCCCCTAACTTATATCCCCTTACAGGAACCCTAACTTTATTTCCAAATTCATTTACAGGTAACTCGTTTTCAGGGAATGTTGCGTTTGATGGGTCCCTTTCTTTACTACCGATATAGTAATTTCCTGTAGGTGCATTTAATCCAAATGCCCTATTATTATCTGTGTAATCAGGAGCAAATACGTTAAGAGATAAACTTTTAAATAATCTTTTTGTCTGACCTCTACCACTATTAGAAATCATCAATTCAGATGACCTTTTGTTTGATTGTGGTAAAAGTGTCCCTCTATTACTATACTCCCCATCTCCCCTCGATGCTTGATTAATACTTGATTGTTCTTCAACTTTTGTGAAGTAACTACCAGGAATCCATGAATATGGTGAATAAACTCCCGATATACGACTAATAAAATCTAATCCTTTACCAATAATATTATCAGGTACAGAGATTTTCCAATCGCTTTCAATCGCTTGTTCATTACCTGTCGCAATAGCTAATGCATCAAATGGGTCAGATAATGCATCAATTACATTAATTCTACCTAATGTTTGTTGATATGTTTCTTCCGCGATACGATACTCAAACTCGGTTTTTAGTTGGTTACCCGCAATTTGTGCCAATGCAGAATCCTGAGTTAAACTTCCGTTCGTTCCTGTAGGGTTAAAAGATGTAAGTAGATTAAATGCGTTGTAGGTTGAAGCTACAAAAGTATAGTAACTTTCTCTTTGTTCTATCTTTTTTTCTATATCTCTTATATCTATAAGGTCTTTGAACCCACCTTCAGGTCCGTATTGGTTAGATATAAATGCCCTTTTTTTCGCCTCTTCATTGACTTGAAGTTCAGTAACTCTAGTACTATCAACAACTCCAAGGTCTTTTAGAGAAAATTCAGAACTACCAGGACTATCATTTCCCTTATAACCTTCTTTGTACGGTTCAAGGTTTCTAATTAACAGTCTTTTTCTGAAGTTTTCTGTTGCATCAAATGTTAATTCACTCGGCATATAAATCTATTTTTATATAAATAGATTAATTCTAAATTTTTATACAGAATAAGTGTTATTTGAGTCAGTAAATATTGATATTAATTTACTAGTGAAGTTGGGGTTGTTAACTATTTCCATTGCCAATTGTTCAGATGATATGTTTTGGGGTAGGTTTTTTCCATCAACACTTAAATCTATTTTACCTCCAACATCTAATTTTACATTTCCGTTTACAGAACCTGCATTTGCCGTATCCATATTACCACCCATACCATTTATACTGTTAACCGCGTCAAATAATTTTGTTCCTCCGAGTATTAAATCATCTTTTCTAAATGATACTGGGTCCATACCAGGTCTTAATATAAAGTCTTGCTCCTCAGGTTCTTCTATTGGTAAACTAGACGGTACTGTATTACTTGAGGGGTTTATTGGTAAACTAGTCGGTACTGTATTACTTGAGGGGTTCGGTTGTTGACTATTATCCTGACTGTTGTCCTGACTTCCACTCATAATTTTATCGATATTTCTACCTAAGACATATTCTAGTGCATCTCCCACTAAAATTAATCCACCACTCACGGCAGTCGCTTGTTCTTTTATTTGGTCAGCAACTTCGGGGGGAAACGCATTTATTAAGGATTCACCAACACCCAAAAATGAAGTACTTATTTCTTCTAATTTTGTAACTATAATCTCATCTAATTTTAAATCTTTTAAAAGATTTTCTTCGTCTAATTTTTCATTCGCTTTGTCAAACATAATTTGTGGTATATCTATTAAAGCTTGTCCTATTCTTCCTGCTTGGTTTTGAAAGTCTTGTGCCGCTTCCTCACTATTCATTCCTTCTGCAATATGTCTTGTGAGTGTTCTACCGTATTCCGCAACCTCATCTGCACTAAAAGCTTCATTTAAACCTAATAATGCCTCATCAGCAACTCCTTTAAACGCTTCTTGGGCATCGGTAACCCCTTTTGTATTGGTCCCTAACATAACAGGTGCAAAATCTGTCGACGCAACCGTATTCGCAATAGTTTCCAAATATCCCATATTTTGTACAGCAATTTCTTTATCTGACATCGCAGATTCTGTTTGCATTTTTTCCAAGGTAGCGAAGTCGGCTTTGTTGAGGTCCTGTGCCTTTTTTGTTGCGACTTCTATTTGTTTACCCGCTTCATTAAATACCGGTATTTGAACTTCAATTTCACCTCCTTTTATGTTACCCATACTTGCTAGAAGTTCTTTTTTATCGTCATCTATTTCACTAAGACCGCCTAACATATCAAGTTTTTTGGTTCTTTCGGCAGCTTTCATTGCCATATCTGTCATTTCTGTATATGACATACCCACAGCCCCCGCAGCTTCTTTCAACCTGTACATTTCGGTAGTGGATATATCAAATTCACCCGTATTTTCATTAAATGACACCGCAGATTCAGCCATACCTAAAACAGCGTCTTGTAATCCTTCAACATCTGTTTGGGCCATATGTAATAGTTTGAATGGGTCTCCTAAGTCTCCAACCGCTCCTCCTAACATTTGGAAGTTTGCTGCCATTTCTATTGCCTTCTCAGGTTCAAGTAGACCCTCAGCCATAGTAAAAGTCTTTCCGACATCAATTCTAAGTGCTTGTGCCTTCATTACCATCTTTGAGAATCCTTCAACTCCATCTTTAAAGTTGTATGATGACATCATTTTAATATTAGATGCCACACCTTTCATAAATTCTCCGACATTGACTCCATAATTTCGAGCCTGTTCTGACATATCACTTATATTTTCAATTGCTTTGTCTGTTCCGACACCTATTGACCTAAATCCTTCAACAATTGGTGCTAATTCTGCTCCGGTTATTCCAGCGTTATTTGCGATAGCCTGCATATTCACCACTTGCTCACTAGTTAATAGTGTATTTGTTCTCATAGAGTCATTCATGGCTTTTATTAGATTTAAGTTATCGTCTAAGCCGACCCCAAACTGTAAAGTTTCAAATGTCGCTTCTGCCATTGTGTCGGCAATTGCGTCTCCAACAAGTTTTGTTTGTCCTAAACCTTGTCGTGTCATATCATAAGTTAACTCTCTTAACTTATCAACATCTTGTATAACTGCTGCGGGTAATAACATTTTACCCATAGTGGAAGCTAAATTTTGTAGACTAATATCCGCTAACTTAGTTGCCCTTTCTAAACCTTTTGCGCTTTGTGTTACTGCATCTACAGTACCCTTAGCTTTATCCAACGCGTCAGAACCTGTTGTTTGTAATAACATAGATATTCTATTTTATTATAAATAGTTATCTTCTTGATTTACTCTTTTCTATTTGTTCTGCCCTTTTAGTAAATTCTTCAGAAAGTTTATTTATAAAATATTTTCTTTCATATGTGGGCACTTCTAATAAGTCTTTGTATGAAAAGTTTGCATGTCTAACAAGATAATAAATCTCATCAAGCATAACTGTGCGCAATTCAGAAGAAAGGCCGAAAAAACTCCACCCCAAAGGTGATTCTTACATTCACTCTTTCTCCTGACGGGGCGTTAACAACTCTTTCTAAGTCTATTTTAGGTTCACACTTACTTAAAGTGTTTCTTATGTGTTTTGAATCCATAATTGGTAAGTTTAGTATAAATTTTGATATGTATTCTCTATCACTATTATCATCAATACTTACAATTTGTTTTTCTAATCTTGTGGTTACTCTAGGTGGTGTAGTATTTGGTGGATACTGCTCTAAAATTCTTTCAATCCCTTCTATGTCTCCAATCGTTAATAGTTTACATTTTACTGTATTTCCACTCTTTGGTAATTTAAGGGTGAATATTCCGTTGTCGTCTGGCTTTAATTCAGGTTCGATAATATTTAATTCGTCTAGTCTTATCGTCTTTTCGAATTCCTTATTTGTTTTTGGGTCTCTTAGTTTAAACGTATAGTCAGGACCAAAAGATGTATTTCTTAAGAAGATTAATACTGCTTCCAAATCACCCTCCAATAAGTCTTCAACTCTAATATCAGGTTCATATAATTTATTACGTACTAATTCATTAACAATACCTTTTGTATTTGCTGCATTAATAAGTATATTTTCATCTTGTGCGGTTAAATAACCAATCTTTAAAGACTTTTTTTTGTTTTTATAAAACAAACCTTTAGATGGTAAACTTACAACATCGTGTGGTAAGTTAAATTCTTGTTGACCGTATTGTCTTGTAGTATCTTCCATTTTTTATATAAAAAAAAACCATAGGGAATAAACCCTATGGTTAAATATATTAATTATTTATTTTTTTTCAATAGTATTAGTAAACCAAAATACATCTATCAGGACGTAGTGTTGCGGTAATTGTTGCTAACGCATCATCACTATACCCTAAACTATCGAAATTAACATCAGTTAAGAAAGTACCCTGTAGAATCCATTTTTCAACAGCTACACCTGTTGGGTCTAACATTTCTAAGTCTAAGTCTTTTTTATACCCTGCCGCATATCCCATACGTCCTGTAACAGATTCTGCTGTTAATCTAACCCACTCCATCAAAGCTTGTGATGCTGAGGGTCCGATTGGGTCTCTAAACGTTACATTAATTGTATTCCATGTAAATCTACCAGCAACATAAGTAGAAGTGTTTAAGAATGGAATCTCTGTAGAATTAATTTGGACATTGGGTCTTGATGTTGACTCAACGTACCACGAGTTTATACCTAATGATGAAGGGAAAGTAAGAACAAATCTATTTTTCCTTTTCGGTTCATACGGTACGGGCATTTTCATTAATAAATCAGCCATAGTATTTTGGTTTTAAATTTCTTGTTTATTTAATTATAAATATCAGCTCAGAACTTTTTTCTCTTTACTTTTATTTTTTTATCTATAAAATCTTATTCCGGCAGTTATAAATTATACTTCTAGTTTATCACCACCTTTAGTTAAATAAGTTTTTACTGGGCTTTCTTCATATTCTTTATCTAAAAACTTTTTTATAGATTCTATATTACCTGGGTCATCATCAGAAAAACCAATCTGAGGTACAAAATTGTTTTTAACGTCATTTGTGAATGATACTTTTTGACCTAGTTTTTGGCTCTGATATTTAACATAACTAATAAATTCTCTTAAAGCTTCTATCTTACCTTCTTCAGGATTAGATGCAGAACCTTTACCATAAGTCACAGGATGATACTTACACATATCTAAATATTCTTTGATTAGTAGTTGGTCGTCTTTTAAGACCTCCCCTGACAAATCTCGATATTTTTTAAGGTTATTGACTAGTGTTTGTAAATTAATCCCATTATGGTTTGTAACAATCATATTATAGATTGCATCTTTTAAAACAGATGGTGTATGACCTCTAGCGGTTATAATTGCAAAAATGGAACCTCCATTTATACACTCCACAAAATCATTCCACGATGGTCCAGGTTCCGCTAATAAAGAGTCTACAATAAATCTCTTATCCCCTTCTACTCCAAAATTCCTATAAGGATTTTCGGAATATCCAACAATCATTTCCCCCTTATATTCAAAGGGTTCTCCTCCGATTCTTTGTCGATATTCTGCAAAATCTTCTGTAGACATGCCGACTTCTCCACCCTGTTCAGATTGTAACATGATTTGAGTTGGCATAGTAACAATGTTATCGTCCCAATCAAAAGCGTAGTACTTTAAATCGGGATTACCATCTTCTATACCTTCAGATAGACTAATTAAGTTTTTTCTTATAATCTGTTTAAGATTCATTTAAATTACTTATTTAAACTTTCTATTAATCTTTCTAACTGAGATTCCGTAACAACAATGTTTTGAGGCTTTTCAGAATAAGTCTCAACACCGTTACTTTCTATTTCCATAGACTCTCTTAAAATTTTCTTTTTAAATTCCATGTTTTTATTTTTTATTAAACGTTTAATTAATGGCTAAAAATGGGGGATAGTTCGGTATCCCCCATTTAATAATTATTAGATATCCTCAAATGATGCACCTGTTGGTGTAATTAAGAATTCAATATCAATAAATTCTAACGCTCTTGTTGGTTTTAGATAAATTTTACCTACTAATGTATTGTTATCTAAATCCTCAGGAGTGTTCTGAACTACGACTCTAAAGTCAATCAAACCTCTATCTCTTCTGATTGAATCTAAGATTGGGTTTACTGAATCCAAGAACTCTTGTCTTACTTGGTCGTCATTCTGTTCGAACAATAGTCTTACTGCGACTGCTGAAATCAACTTACGAGCCTGTAGTAACAATCTTCTAACATTAATTCTGTCGAGTGCAGATTCCTTAACTTGAGTAGTTTTATTACCCCAAATAACTGTTCCAACATCTGAGAACGTTGCGATTGGGTTAATTCTACCTTTATAAAGAATATCTCTATCGTCTTGTGTTAATTTTTTACGTGCCTTAATTCCGTTAACCAAACCTCTTGTGTAACCCGCTGATGCAAACCATGGGAAAGCAATATTATCAGTTAATGCCAAGTTTCTAACTACTTCCGCTGTCGGTGGTAGGTAGATTTGTGTATTATTAACAGTATCTCTTGTTAAAATCCATGGGTAATAAGTTGCAGTATAATTAGAATCGATTCCCGCATCCTCAAGATTTTCAGTCGATTCTTGTGGATAGATGAAGTCACCTGTAAAGTTAGATGTTGTATTAACAAACATATTATAATCAGGTGTGGTACAAATGTAGATTGAGTCCGCTCTATCAGTTTCAATCATATCAATCGCTTCTTCAATTAAGTTTGAATTATTCACATAATCAACACCTGGTGTTGTAAACACATTAATATTTACTGATTCAGGATTAACGAATGTCCACTGACCCCATAAGTAAGCGTAGTAGTCAGTATTACCCCAATCTTGTCTATCGGGTCCTGTTATAGTTTTAAACGCTCCCCATCCTGTAGCGCTTGGAAATCTTATTGATGTAGCGGCGCCTTTTAAGTATCCACTATTACCTAATATAAATCTATCTCCATTAGTTCTATACTCTCTGTAAATGTCCCATCCATCAAATCCACCTGTTGGAATCAATGTGAATTTACGTGCATTTAATCTATAGTATGGTGATGTATCTGATGGTTCACTATTAAATGAAGCGTCACCGACCTCGAAAGCGGTTTCTCCTGACGTTGTCCATTGACTTGAAATTGTGATGACAGTTGCACCTGAGTCCATGTGATATCCTTTAGTTAATACTGCCCATGGTGATGACTCAGTTGCAGTTGCTAAATCAGTAGGATTTTGTTTACCTTTGTAAGACGCAAAGTCCACGTCGATACCAACAGTGTTTGACACACCTAAGTACACTCTTCTTGGGTTATCACCTGAACTTCTTGTTACATTATCACCCCCCTGTGTTCCAAATGGAGGATTTGCGATAATTTCACCTGGTGTATCATATTTAGTCTTATAGATAAGATGTGGTGATTTATAATTTTTATATTGTCTTGTCTGATAACCTCTAAATCCACACGGTAATGAGTCGATAGGTGCTTCTTCATTAACCTCTAACATAATGAAACGAGACTTCAACTCAAAATCACCATTTGCTGTACCTATTTTTTTAGCTACATAACTATTAAGATTAGGGTCCATAGTACAATTTGTGAATTTTTCTAACACCACAGGACTTGAATCGGTGTCATAAAAATCTCTTACAACAACATCAAAAGTTAAATTGTTAAATGAAATATTTGCTATAGATAATTTTATTTCTCTATTAGCTCCACTACCGTCAGATATTGATATAAATTTAAATAGATTAAATACCTCGTTACCTCTTAACTCAGAAACCACATATGGAGTAGATGGAGTCTGATATCTATCTAAGTACCAACCGATACCTGTATTATCTGTATCTGTTCTTGCTCCATTAAATGATAATAAGTCAGTATTTAAACCTCTAATTTTACCTTGTCTATAACCTGTATTTAATAAATTATAATACATTTCACCAACCATAAGAGGTACGTCATTTCTATCTTTTCCAAAATTAGATTGACCTAACATCTTACTTATGAAATTAGGGTCACTTAAAGTTAACGAAGTATCAAAAGTGAAAGTTTCTGAATCACTTGTAATACCTGATATTTGGAAAGTAGCAAATGGGTTATTAGTAATGCCTGAATATGCCCCTGTAGAGTTAATAGTTACATCGGTTAAACCTGAAACTTCATATACAGGACCGTCATCGTTACTATATGTTGATAAACCTCTTGAACGTAATGTTGAGATTACCATGTTATGGTAATCAGTTATAACGGTACCTGAGTAAGTAGTGTCATACACAACAGCTTCACCTGTGTAAGTGTTACCTGACGTGTTTGTGAGACCTGTAACAATTAAACCGAAACCTACACCTGAGTAGTCTTCACTAGTAGAATTATAAGGGAATAATGCATAATACCAAGAATCATTCTGTGACGCTTCAAAATTTGCAGTATCTATAGTTAGACCATCAACATCAAAAATATTAGTACTACTTACCCAATTAGATGTACCTGTAATTGTGTCATAAGTGCCACCACTTACAGTTCCAAACATATAAGCAGTAGTACCTGAGTTTGTTGGGTCGACTATGTCGTTATAAAGACTTGTTTTAAAATCATCTTCTATTGTACTTACTCCTCCACTAAATGTTGTATAAGGTAAAGCAAAATAATTTTGTATATATGATGGTAAGTTTGAACCATCTACTACTGTTGATGTACTAGTACCTGACACTCCACTAAACGGAACAAGGAACGGCCCTGCATTACCTGTACCGACAACAGTATCCTTTTTAACGTTACCTACTGTAGATATAGACCAAGCGGGTCCGGCATCATAACCTGACAAACCAAGTATACGAGTTACAAAAAGTTGATTTGATTGTTGTAAGTAAGCCTTAGCTATATATGCCGCTTCATACTTAGGAATTTGAGTATTTATAAATTTGGTTGGGTTTGTACCTCCAAAATATGAAGTGAACTCATCAAAGTTTGTAATAAAAATTGGTTCGAACGCAGGACCTGACTGAGTTTCACCAACAATACCTAATGTAGTTACACCAACACTTTGAGCTACAAAACTTAAATCTCTTTCTGATGTATATACACCTGGAGATACGAATACTTTGTCTGCCATATTAATTAGTTTTCTATTTTAATTTATTTATTTGATAAATATTATCTAAAAACCGAAAGGACAAATACATATAACGTATATTTATTTATTAGGTGCTATTTTTTCTACCTTTTTTCTGCCTTATTAAAAAAACCTATTTATGAAAATCAAAAACTTAAAAATTTCAGAAAAACACCATACATTATTAAAGAGTTACTGTAATAGGAAAGGACTTAAAATGTATAAGTTTATTGAAAAAATTATAGAGGATACCTGTAAAGACGTAACAGATATCTACGGGGAGTAATTAAGTACTATATGGAATGTGAGCGTTGGAACGTATTATAGACTCCTTAGAAGAATCAATTTTTACAACGTCTATTCTTATCGTATCGTTAGTATTAATTTCAATTGAAGATAAATCGTCTCCCATATAATTGTTGTTTATATATATCGAGTATTCATCAACATTAATAGTGTCTAAAAATGTGAGGTCTATTTTATATGGATAGACTTCGGATAAAGTAGTGATACCAGTTAAAAATAAAATGTCTAAATCAAAATTTTGTGGATTAGGAGGTTGTTTTTTTGCTCTTCTTGATTTTGTATCCGTACCTACTTCATATAAAGTAAGAGCTCTTGTAATTGCAGGAATTACTTCAAACTCCTTTTCATCAATTAAAAATCCTAACATTGTAAAAGTGTAATTTTGGATATAGTATTTTCTTTTTTCAATATCTAATACAGATTCGTCTGAAATACTGTCCAAAATAATTGGTACGTAATGTCCTTTTACAAAAGTATAAGCTTGTCGTGACGAAAATTTTTGTAGAACAAGTTTATTAAACTCGTTCAGATGCCTCATTTTAGTACAAAATATTTTTACGTTATATGTAATATCTACAGGTACAGGTTGTGGTATTTTATATATGTCCATACCTTTTCTCTGTCCATCCCACGTAGGAACTTTTGCATAATAGAATTGTTTTCTATTGGGAATAGTATATTGAAGTGATGGGTTTGAACCATATTTAACTTCGGGTTGTCTTACTGTGGCAATAAATGGTGGTTTTATATTCTTGTCTAAATCTTGAAATCTCCATGTTTCAGTAAACTGAGCCCAATTCTGAGTTGTAATAATTAAATCGACAGGATTTACAGTTTTACCATCCGCAACCATTTCTAAATCCTCTTTTACAAAATCTAACATTCCACGGTCTAAATCGGCATGTAAAACGCTCTTGGGTAAGTACGTACCATTTTCTTGAATATACTCAAGAAGTTGCTCCCTTCTTTCTAATAAAATTTTATCAGGAGTGATTTTTAAATCTTTTTTTATTTTTTTTGGAAACGCCATTAATCTACAATTTCATTAATATGGAATATTTTATTTTTTGTATTAATCATGTCGATTTCATTCGCATTATATATTGGTTCTTCACTGTCCTTTCTTACAAAAGAATCGTACTTATGTGGATTATAAGTTATTACTTTGTTATTTGTTTCGGGAGGCATGTTTTCACACGGCCATTGACAGTAATCAAGTAAAGTTCCGATAACAAAAGCATGAACATTTTTTCTCATCTCCTTTCTTACTCTTTCTCTACCTCCTTCTCTAACTCTAAACTCAACATCTTTTAATTTAACATAATCCGCGTATAATATAATTCTACCATCATACTGTACTGAAAATGTTTTTTTATGTAAATTATAGTAAACCATAACTTTAAGACCGATTGGGTTAGTTAAGTCTTCTTGCTCGACGACTAAACCCATACGAGATTTTATTGTATTTAATTCTTTTATAAGTTTCTTTTTCATAATCCTCTAAATTCATTATCATTAACAGGTGACGCCACAATACTACGATAAAACGGTTTGTATCCACCATAAGTATGTTTATTATCACTAACAACCCTACCGTCATTAACAACTGAGTAATATCTTACTCTCGACTCAGTCTCGTAATACCCGATATAATCACCGTATTCTATTTCAATACCTAAATCATCTAAAGTGTCTTGATAGACACCAACCTTTAAATTACCTGGTTCCATTTGTGACATACTACTCTGACCGTAATTTTGGTTTTCGGGTTGCTCTACCTGAACATAACCCCTAAACTCAACAGGAGGATGGAATTTTATACCGTCTTCCACAGTTTCACCATATACATCATCAGTTTTAGTTTTTTGTCTATCTACCCTATAAAGAACGAGTCTAAAATTCATATCACCCTCGAGCCATTCACGGCCCATAGCGATATCTAACTCGAAGTCTTCGGCACCAAAAAACTTTTCTAATCTTGTAATAGGTATCTTTCTTCTACTCATCATTGATAAATATTCAGTTATTTGTTATATTTAACTGTATTTACTTACTCATTGGAAAATAAAACTCTGAATAACTTACCTGAGGTTAGGGCTCTGCGTACTCTTGAGGATTACAGCGGATATAATAACTATATCCTAAATCTTCAATCAAAAATGAAAAAGTTTAATCATTTTAAATTAACGAGAGCTCAAGCAGATTATATATTAAAATTTCACGAAAGAACACCTAAGATTGCGAGAAGGTGGGTTGAGTTAGATAGTTATTTCGCCCAAAAATTGATGGATGATAAACTTCTAACTAAAAAACCTGAAAAAATCTATATAGAAAAACTTTTAGTAGAAAAAGAAAAATCGTATCATATATGGGGAAAACTATTTGAGTCACAAGAACTATCAGACATATGGTTACCGAAGGTTGCGTTACAAAAAAATAGACAAAGAGAGGTAAACATAGACTATGAAAAATATTCTCACAGACCACCACTATCTCACCAAAAAGAAGCTATAGAAAAACTAGTAGGTAATGACAAATATATCTTAGCGGATGATATGGGTCTTGGTAAGACAACGTCCACAGTAATAGCAAGTTTAGAAAGTGATATAGAAAAAGTTTTAATTATTTGTCCCGCATCTCTAAAGATTAATTGGCAAAGAGAAATAGAAAATTATACAGATAAAGAAATCTCAATTATAGAAGGTAAGAAATGGGAGCCGTCAGATTATACAATAATAAACTATGACATCCTTAAAAACTTTCACGACCCAAAACACCCCGATAAATCAGATATCCTTAACTATGGATTTGATTTAGTTGTTATGGATGAGGCACATTACATTCAAAACGTAAAAGCTGCAAGAACAAAAATTGCAAACAATATAGTAAAAAAAGTGGGAAGGGTATGGCTCCTTACGGGGACACCGATGACCTCTCGGCCAATGAATTATTATAATCTTTTAGATTTAGTAGATTCTCCCGTTGCAGATAATTGGATGGCTTATGCTATAAGATATTGTGCGGGGTACCAATTTAGTGTAGGAGCAAAAAAAGTATGGAATGTCTCAGGGTCATCCAATCTTGAAGAGCTGAGAGACCGAACAAAACCGCAGGTTTTGAGAAGGTTGAAGGAGGATATTTTAGACTTGCCCGAAAAAATTATTACTCCTGTTTATCTAAAGTTAAAATCTAAAGAGTATGAAAAATTAATGGGGGAATATTATGATTGGTATAATTCGTCGGAGGAGTCCACTTCACTTACAATACAGTTTTCTAAACTTATGAAAGTTCGACAAGTAATCGCAGAAAGTAAAATAAAAAACACAATAGAAGTCGCTCAAAACATTATAGACCAAGGAAAAAAAGTAATAATTTTTACCAATTTTACAGACACTTTAAATAAAATAACTGAACATTTTGGTAAATCTGCAGTTAAGCTTGATGGTAAAATGTCTAAACCACAAAGACAACATTCGGTAGACGAATTTCAAAACAATGAAAAAATTACAGTGTTTGTGGGTAATTTAAAAGCCGCAGGTGTGGGTATAACATTAACATCCGCTGAGGCGGTAATTATGAACGATTTATCTTTTGTTCCGTCAGACCACTCACAAGCAGAAGACAGAGCGTATAGATATGGACAAAAATTTTCAGTATCGGTTTATTACCCTATTTTTGAAAATACCATTGAAGGTATTATATATAACATACTCAATAAAAAGAAAAATATTTTTGAGACCGTTATGGGTGATAATGAAGGAAAGGGTGATGTTATGGAGGAAATACTGAGTATGATTTCTCAAAAAAGGTGAATTATTCTATGTTCCGCGTTATTTATAGATAAAATAAATCATGGGAACTAGTACAAAATTACAAAAGATATTAGATTTAGAAAACCGTATAATTACCGAAAAAATAGGTAATAAGTTACCCAAACAAATACTTCAAGAAATGAAAAAAGTAGGAATCGAAAGATTACCCTATTCTTATTCAGCCGTAGAACGTTTTATAGATAAAGAAACTATGAATGTTCATTACAACAAACACTATAAAGGTTATGTTGAAAAACTTAACAAAGCAATTAAAAATAAGAAGGGTAAAGACAAGAGTTTAGAAGAAATAATCAAAACGATATCTCGTTTTGATAGAGGGATAAAAGATAACGCGGGAGGTGCTTTTAACCACGCTCTTTTTTGGAAAATGTTAAGTCCAAAAAAACAAAGATGTTCAGGAGACATATACGAAAAAATTATTAAAGAGTTTAAAACATTTAACAACTTTAAAACACAATTTGAGTCTGTCGCACAAAAAAGGTTTGGTTCAGGATGGGTATGGTTAGTTTTAACCAAAAACGATAGACTTAAAATCATGTCAACAGCCAATCAAGATAATCCATTAATGAACACTGTAAGAGGTGGTGGATTCCCTTTATTAGGATTAGATTTATGGGAACATTCTTATTACTTAAAGTATAGAAATAAAAAAGACGATTACATTAAAAATTTCTGGTCTGTGGTAAATTGGTCTTTTGTAAATGAATTATTACAGAGTCAAAATAAAGAAAGTTTAAATGAATCAATCAAACCGAAAGAACTACTGATTGAAAGTGAAAGTACGGGATGTTCATCAAGACAAGTAAGAGATACTATTGATTTATTTAATCGTAATCCAAGAATTAAGTGGTCATACCGAAAAGCAATCGACGAAATATTCAAAGAGATTTTTAAAGACTACTGGAGGGAAAAACAGGGTGACCAACTATCAGGAATATATGATTTTGAATATCAAGGAGTAAAAGAACCTGGTCGTTCAGTATTAAATAAAATTAATACGAATGCGTCGACCTTTTGTATTTTACAAAACGATATGAATAAGGTACTCAAGTATTCTGGTTTTGCCCCAATAAACTTTAAGAATAAAAATGAGGCGCAACAAATTCAAGAAGTATATCGATTTATAAGATATATAAGACAATTTAAAGATAGGTTGTTTGCTCACGCATCTAAGACATTTACAAACATGTATCAAACCGTTGACCGAAGAAATCGACAGGGTGATAAAACAGAACAAAACTCTGTAAAAAAATTACAAAAGATTTTTGGTGACGGAAACGTAAAACAAGTCGGTGAGTTAGGAAGTGTTGAGGATGCTATAGGAGGTGTAGATGCGGTTGTTAGAACTAAAGATGGTGATAAGACCGCACAAATAAAACCATTTAAGTATTATAAAGAATCTGACGGAAAAATAACTATGGTCGGTACAGGTGTCATAAAACAATATGATACCGATTTAATGATTTTTCATCACGATAAAAAAGGTGTAATGGTATTTGATAATTCAGATACTGAGATTGTTAACGGTCAATATGTGTTCGACAGGTCAAAACTATACGATAAAAGAGGAATTGTGTAACCATAGATATTTATAAAAAAAGAACTCAATGTCTGTAATAACTGAACCACAAAGAAGTAAACTATTTACAAGAATAAAACATCTGTTAGGCGCACCCATAAGAGGGGTTGAAATAACAGATGAAATGATGGATTCTCTTTTAGAATTATCGATTCAAGATTATGCTCAATACGTTAACGATTGGTTAATAGAAGCTCAATGGACTTCTCTTTACGGTCTTAACTTAGACGAACAATCTTTAACTAGAGCATTTATTACAAGAAGTTTAGATTGGGAAACTCAGTACACATACGCGTATTCTAAAATTGTAGGATTACAAGCGGGAGGAGACTCCGTACTAAAAAAAGATTACATAGACCTAGTAAAAGGACAACAGATATATGAAATCCCAAAAGGAAGAGAATTAAATGAATTATTATGGTTTACACGTTCTGAGTTAGACGCGGCATATTTTGACCCATTTATGGGTGGATTTGGTGGTTTTGGGGGAATTGGTTTAGGAGGTGCCGCAGGTTTTTCACAAATGGGCACTATGGGTAACTATTTTATAACTCCCGCCTTTGATATCTTACTAAGAATGCAAGACATTAATATTAAGAGAAGAATTATCTCAGGTGAATTAACTTATAGAGTCACCGCCCTTCCTGATGGTAAAAAAGCAGTACACTTAATGAATGTTCCTGGAGGTAAATTTGATTTCGGAAATATTCAGAATAATCAATATAAAGTTTGGTATTGGTATTATGAAACAGATGATAGAGAGTCATGTTTAGCTGAAAATCCAGATATTGTTAAGTTACCATCAGATATACCTATAGATGAAATGTTATGGGACGAGTTGAATAATCCTGCACAAACGTGGGTTAGGAGATGGTTTACATCATATGTAAAAGAATCATTAGGTAGAGTTAGAGGTAAATACCAGGGTAATCTAAAAACACCCGACTCAGAAATTCAATTAGAATATGACTCATTATTAACTGAGGCTAAAGATGAAAAATCTAAATTAGTCGAGGAGTTAACACAGAGGTTAGAAAGACTACGACCAGACAAAATGATGGAAAGACAAGCTAGTGAGGCGGAAAATTTAAATAAATCTTTACAATACAGGGCATTTCCAAGACAATTTTATTCAATATAAAATGGCTATTTTTAAATCTACACCGGTAACAAAAATAATTAATGGTCTTACCATTAAAACTTCAGAAGCGACTTTATTAAGTAATTCAGTTTATAAAACAAATGGTGAAAGTGCAATTATTGTTAAAGACTTAAAAGCCTGTAGAATTGAATTAGATTCTACAACTACAGAGAATGTAACAATAAAAGCACTTTGTGAAGTATTGGTGGTTGCGGACTACTCTATTGATGATGAATATGATGAAATACAACTTAATTCAGGCGCGTCTGTAGAGTTAAGATTTTTAAGAGATGGGTGGTATATTATGTCATCTGATGGGTTAAAGAACTCATAATACTCTTGTTTTTATTTACATAATCGTTATTAACTAATTCAATAGTATTATCTACGTACATGTAAAATGGGTCTATCCCCACAGAGTTCCAAAAAACTTGCTCAGTATCAGAAAGAGTTAAAACCTCATCAAGAGTGTCTTGGTCACCGTCCTTTCTTGGATATCCTCTAACTAATTCTGTTTGTGATTTAGTAAATAAGGGTCTATCTTCAGGGTTTTCCACAAGTATCTCATCTCTAATCTCAGGAGAAAACACAACCAACAAAGGTTCGATACGTTTGTTAAACGCCGTTATATAACGGGGGACATTATATTCCCCCAACTTATCGGGTGTTTGTTCAATATCCTTTTCATCTACATGATAACAATTAATCACAACCTCATCCTTTTTCTTTTGTACATCACCATGTGACTTACGAGTACCATTGTTTACATAATATATTGTATCACCCAAACCCACATTAAGGTTATTTGCTAAAGCTAACTCCATATGTGCTTGACGAGACATAAATGAACCCGATTTAGTTCTTTTTGTAATATGAACTTTGTATTCGTCTAATGATTGTTTTACACGAGCCTTATTTGCAATTTTTGCAATAGGAATCTCCTTATTGTATAGTTTACCGACATAACCATAGTAAGAATCCAAAAACTCTTGACCCTTACCGTCCAACAACATACTTAGTCCTGAATCCAAAAACTCTGCAACATATGTCTGTAATTTCTTAGACTTAATCGTATTACCTGTTAGTTTTACTTTCCCTTTATCCGTAAGTAGGGCATAGTTCTTACGAGCCACATTAATGGTTGCGGGCCATTGCCCGTCAGTATCAAGACCCATTTCATTTCTCATAAACAAATCGTTATACTCTGCAACATCGGCTTCAGAACCTCGGTATTCCTTACCTTCTTCTACAAGACCGTTTAAACCTTTTCCAATATATGTATGTGAATCACGACCTTCGGGTACTGAGAAGTTCACACCGTCAGTATCCATAACAAGAGGTTCATAACCTCGCTTCATAAACCACATAATCATCTGCCTCAGGTACTGTCTACCCGTGCAAGTAATCTGTTCACCCATATCCATATCACCCCACGGGAATACATGTGGGGCGGACAATGAACCGAAGAATGCGTTAATAAAAATCTTAATCGGAAGTTGTTTACGGTTATATTGTGAAGATAATTTTGGGTCCGACACATAATAATCCGACGCCAATTTCTTATATTTAATACGAGTATCACGGAAGTACTTAAGCATACTTTTCATCGCACCTGTCACATCACACTTTGGGAACACATCGTGTACGAGTTGAATAGAGGGGTATAGAGACGAGTAGTCAAGCTTAAGTACATCAGTGGAGTACCCGACCTGTAAAAGTCGAGAGAGACCCCCTGTAAACGAACGCTTGTCCCCTTTCTTAGGTATAGCGAGACCGTGTTTGTATGACCACGACATCATAATCATCTTCCATAGTGTAGCGGTACCCATAGTTGAAAGTCTTTCATATGTGGTAGGTACAAGTTTTGCAAGAAGGAAGTTTGCTTGGTTGAATTCTTCGTCAACAACCATCGTTTCCCAAATATCGTCATATAGGTATCTTTCGATGAGGTACTCTCCATTCACCTTTTCATAATGACCAGGAAATCTTTCCATAAGGTTTTCTGTACCTGGTGAACCCACTTCTTTATATCCACCTGTTTTGGGGTTAAAGTAGTAGTCCTTATTGTCAAAATATATTTTACCAATCTTATCTCCCTTTACATACACACGGTTTTGTTTTTCTGCTCCGATAAACTGTGTGATATACTTAAGACCCCAACTCTTAATATCTGAATTAATCGCTTGGGCTCGTCTGACAGCGTGTGCAATATCCACGATGTTATACCCCCACATCATCGTTTGGGTGTAGTCTTCCATCTCGTTGGCGAGTTTTAACATACCCTTCTTTTGACGCAAGGTTTTTTCGGGATTCAATGTTTTTGCAATCTTATCAATATCCAACCCAAGTATAGTTGCACGGGTCAATATAAATGGAAAATCGAAGAAAGCTGAGTTATAACCACCGACGAGGGTGGGTTTTAGATAATTAATCGTATTAAAGAAGTCGATAATCATTTGTTTTTCCTCTTCCTCGTTTTGAGCGGCTATCACCTTTTCAAAACCACGATTATCTTTCATACCGATAAGGAACATTTTATCTCTTGTCGCGTCAAGACCTGTAGTCTCAATATCAAATACAAATCGGTGAACCTCATCATATTCATCAAAACCCTTAAATAAACGTTTTTGTTTTTGACAAAGGTATTGTTCTACAGGTGGAAGTATTGCAATAGAATTTGTATTTTCTCTATCCCACGGGTCTAAACCACCCATCTTAAAAAAGTTTACAAGGTTTGAATAGGTTTTGGTTGTCTTTACCAAATACTTCAAACCCTGTTCCATTCTCTCATCACCACGAGTATCTAACTTCTCGATAATGATACCATGTTTGGACATCGCTTCCTTCTGAGCATACTTGGAACCGTTATAAAAGTTTTTACCTTTTAGGTCCCCAACCCATGCAAAGGGTATAAATGTTTCCGATTTAATTTGTTTTCCGTTAAGGGGGTCTTGAATTACTTTAAAAATCTTGTTAGACCTATAGTCGTATTCTAACGCTACTATATATTTTTCTTCATCCTCACCGTGGAGGAACTTTTCAATTTCTTCTTGAGATACCATAATTTTAATTTTTACACTTGAGATATTATCTTCATATCGCGGTGATATGATTCCTCTTAGTATTAATTAAAATATATGTGTTTTTGTAGTTAGAGTCAATTTATATTAATAAACAACTGCTCTCTAATCGGACATATTAAATTACCGTCTTTTGTAGTAATTGTAAATTCCCCAATAAACCTACCTTTTTCGTTAGTATCTCTCGATGTCCATTTATAATAAATGTAATATTCTTCAGGTGAATCGGAATTGTTTAATAATTTTTCGGTTATAAACGCATTGTTCATAACAATTTTTTGTGCTCCGTCCGATTCTCGTTTCATGGAGAATCTTATGGACGCATTAACTAAGTCCTCATTAAATTTTTTATAATTGTCTGTACGACCATCATTTACCACTTCCATGATGAGTATAGGTAACGTACTATCTTTTTTTATGAAAAATTCCATATTAACAACCTGTTACAGTGATTTGACCCGCAGCACCTTCAACACCGTTATAACCATACCAGTAACCACCATTGGTTCCTGATGAACTAAAGTTTACTACTATTGTTGAAACGTATGCTCCGTTATTATCAACACCGTCAGACGGACCTAACGAGTCTGTACCATCGGGATTGGACTCGGATGATATGTTGTATTGGTCTGCCATCCAAAACTGTGTTGTCGAACCACTACTACATACGTGGAATTGATACTCAACTCCACACTCTAACGTTAAATCAGGTTCAACCTCACCGTTAATGACCCATTGACCACTACCGTTTAATTGTACATTATATCCCACGATACCACTACCTAAATCGTCATAATCGCAAGTACCGTATAACTGTATTGCCATACCACCTCCACACTCAGAAAGTGTGTAAATTGTTGTACCAGTTTCTGATGTAACCGCCATATATAATTCTTGACTTGCAAATGCAGGACCAACACAACTCTCATTAAAGTCAGTTTGAGTATAAGTAATACACTCAGAGCCGGATGGATACTGTATCTCAACACATTCGCCAACGGTTGTCGGTAATCCTGAGAGTGTCGGTATTGAAATCGGACACTCTAATAACGTACTACCGTAACTTATGTCATTTATTGAACTACAATTAATCAAATCACAGATACTTTGATATGCTCCTGAACCAGAAGTCGGCATATAACCTAAGAATACATTGACATCTTGAAGTGGGCTTCCGACAGAAATTGTGTCTATATTAACAACTTCACACGGTGGTGGTGAAGGTGTGGGTGTTACCGTAATAGTTGGTGTTATAGATGGTGTTACCGTGATACTTGGAGTTATAGATGGTGTTACCGTAATACTTGGAGTTATAGATGGTGTTACCGTAATACTTGGTGTTATTGTCGGAGTAATAGAAATCGAAGGAGTTATTGACGGAGTGGTGGTTGGTGTTGGTGTTGGTGATGTCACATATGTAACACCACTACATTCACACCCTGTATCTCCCGAAATATAATATTGCACACAACTATCATTAACACTAAATCCTACGGGGTTTACTGTTATAGGGAAATCCTCATAAACAATATCGTCAGCAACTAACTGCCATGAGGTGGGGTCACAATTACTTATGTAAACATCATAAGTACTTATGTTCGCTATTTCACTTCCTAAATTTATCGTTATAGATGGCATATATTATAAATATTTAAATTATGAACAACAATCACCTCCACTGTAATTCCATAAAGATGGATTGGCGTTTGGTCCTTGACTCGTAACCGTTATGGTTTCGGGAATTATACATTCGTTTATGGTTGTACTATCTCCACCCTGTATAGTTAAACTTTCAGTACTACCGTCACACAATTCATAACTAAAGAATAAGTTATACCCTATACCTGATTGGTTTGTGTTGTTTATTGTTACACCAGTACAAGACTCAACAAAATTAATTTGTCCGTAATTAGTTAGACTATCTTCTTGTCCGTACCAATAACCACCATTGTCGGATAAGTTTGAATCAAAGGTTACACTAATAGTTCCTAAATTTTCACCGTTATTGGTTACTGTACCATCAGTTATTTCATAATCATTTGCTGGTGATGAACCTGCAACATTAAATTCATCGGCAATAAAGAACCCTTCTGTCGCACCTGTTGCACAAATGTGGAAGTCGTACTGTTGTCCACATATAATATTTAAAGTTGGGTTAACCTCTCCGTTAATAACCCACTGGTTAGATTCGTTTAATGTAACATCAAATCCATTGATTATATCTAATCCTCCGTAATAATCACACGTACCGTACAAACTTATAGACAATTCACTTGATGGTTCACCATCAGGTGATGTGATTTCATATATTGTATTTCCTGTCGCTGCGGAAATCATAACATATGCGGGTGATGTAATATTACTATTATTAGTACATCCCGTACCAAAGAAGGTTGCATTTGTATGTGCTACACAATCACTCGGTGTTGCACCCGTATAATAAATGGGTAATGACACTCCCGATTCTGTAGGTAATATTTCATTAGGGTCTAAGAAAATACCACAACTACCACTATATGGTAACAATCCACCCGCACCTCCATATGAGTTATTTAAAGAGTTGCAATTAATCCAATCACAGATTGAAACATCCTGATTAGCCCCTCCTGATGGTTGGTATATGCTAAATATATTTACGGTAGAATCATAAGGTGTAAATTCAGTTATTTCCACTAACTCACAAGGTAACGGAGATGGTGTGGGTGTAGGCGTAATTGATGGGGTGATTGTCGGTGTTATTGTATTTGTAGGTGTGACTGATGGAGTTACACTCGTTGGTGTTACTGATGGTGTAACGGTATTAGTGGGTGTAATAGATGGGGTTATAGTTGGAGTGACTGAAGGCGTTACACTACTCGTAGGTGTCGGCGTTGGTGATACCAACCAACCGACACCCTGACATTCACATCCAGTATCTCCTGATATAAGGTATTGATAACAATCTGAGATACCATAATCAGATAACAAAACGTAAACTGGAAAGTCAGTGTAATTAATATCGTCATAAACTTGTACCCAAACAGGTATATCAGAACATTCACTGACAAAAACATCATAAGTGTTTATGCCTAAAGTCTCACTATTTAATCCTATTTCTGCTAAGTTTGGCATTACTCACAATTATTATTTAAGTCATAGTTTATTACTAAATTACTATTGGTAATCTCAAAGTAGTTTAATTGATATAAGGAAAGTATATTGATACAATCTGACCCGAAGTTATATGTGCTATTGTATGGTATTGTTAATACATTGTAATCATTATGACAATCGTACCAATTTATTGTAATTGGTTGTGCTCCAGAATCATCATTAGTAACTGT
>Ga0213865_10000073_pt1 | contig 59247 bp, 50 predicted proteins | sample PICome_6_FD_160100 | JGI IMG/M metagenome (GOLD analysis project Ga0213865, IMG submission 160100) | Coastal seawater microbial communities near Pivers Island, North Carolina, United States - PICO282 | ecosystem: Environmental > Aquatic > Marine > Coastal | place: USA: North Carolina...
TACGGGACCTTCGACCCGAGTCTACCCAATTTTTACACCAAGTTTTTAAAAGGTCAAATGCTTTATGAATTGTCTGTAACCAATACAGTTCAGTTTCTATACAGTTATCAATTGGAAAAGCGCTGGGTGAAAGAACTCATCCTTAACCTAGACCAAGAAGAAAAGCAAGGTTTGTTTAACTTTTTGGAGATTAATGCCTTACCCGAAAACAAGTATTATTTATACGATTTTGTTTATGAGAATTGTGCTACTGCCATAATCGATGTGCTTCAAAATGAATTAGGTGAGGCCATAGAACACCACTATGATGAAGAAGCCTTCAGCAAATCTTTTAGGGATTTGATTCATGAATACCTGCAAAACAATAGCTGGAATAAAATAGGTATTGATCTTGTTCTAGGGTCTGTAATGGATAAGACCGAAGACTATACTGCCTCGGCTTTTCTGCCTGATTATACCGCAGCACAACTCAATGAAATGAAAGTTCATCAAAAACAATTAGTAGTATCAGAGCGTAATCTCCTAGTATTTAATTACAATGAATTGAACACTCCTTTCCTATTGACACCAGGATTTTGGCTTGCCCTGTTCAGCTTAATTATTCTGTTGTTGACTTATATCGATTTTAAAAATGGAATTAGAACCTGGATTGTAGATCAAGCACTTTTTAGTCTTTTGGGCATCATGGGTATTTTTCTGTGTTTCATGTGGTTTGGAACAGATCATAAATCCACCAAATTGAATTTCAATGTATTTTGGATCAATCCTCTATTTTTATACTTAGGCTTTGTCTTTGGAAAAAATAAATTCATCAAATACTGGCAACACCTACTGCTGTTCGGAATTTTAATCTTGATGCTTTGTTTTTCTATTATGTGGATCACTGGATTCCAAGCACTAAGTCCATTATTTATTCCTCTTTTGGTGGCGATTTACCTCAGAATACTGCTTCTACTCTACCGCTACTACTACGTTGAACTCTATGATTAAACCCTTGTTTTTCAGAATTAGCCGTCTGTTTCATTACGTATTCAGTGCAAAAGGAAAACACAGTATTCACTCACCTGTATTGTTCAATTTATTAAATGAACACCTCAGAACAGCCAATAATAGCAATAGTCGAAACCAGCGCATTCTAGATGCACTCATCAGTTGTTTTGAAATTCAATCTGTCTATGTTGAAAATGACATGGCTACATTAAATCTCAATACCCTCAAACACCAAAAGAAAAGTACCGCTGATCTGCTGATAACAACATCAGATTCAATACTTAAAGATGAGCTACTAGCTACCGCCGAGCATAAGCAAATCATTGTCCTATTAAACCTCAACAAAAATTCGTCAAACTTTAAATCTTTTATACATTTGAAAAGCTCTAAAAAAGTCACTTTTTCATTGGACATGTGGACAATAGGCATCCTCATTTGCAATTATCCAAGTGTAAAACAAGACTTTATCTTGAGGTATTTTTAAAACGTTCAATATTATGTCAAATATCTATATCGTTCTAGGCGTCTGCTTCTTGGTGTACATCGTTTTACTGTTTGGAATGAAAAGAAATCAACGAAAACGCAAACAGCGTAAATTTTTATCAAGAGAAGACTAATACATGAGTATAAAAGTATATACCCGAAAGGGAGACAACGGTTCTACCTCCTTACTCGATGGACAACGCGTTTCTAAAGATCACATTCGCATTGAAATATTAGGTGAATTAGACGAGCTCAACTCATGGCTTGGTTTTATCAATTCAGAAGGTTTGGCCTCTGCGCAAACAGAGTTTGTTATTCACCTTCAAAAAGCGCTCTTCAATTTAGGGGCTTCAATTGCCTGTCCAGATACTGAAAAAGCAGATGAATTTTTAAAAAATTGGCACGACCTTCCAGAAGAAATGGAAAATGAAATGGATAGACTTTCTGAAGCCCTGGATGAATTACAATGGTTCATCTTACCTACAGGAAATCCAATTATCTCGAGAATTCATGTCAGTAGAGCCATTTGCAGAAGGACAGAAAGAAAAATAGCACAATTTGCAAAAGAAGCAACAGTAAATCCTCTTATACAAATGATTATCAATAGGTTATCTGATTATTTGTTTGTTCTTGCACGACATATTCACCATAAAATGGGGGTTGCTGAAACACCCTGGAATAGCCGCTAATCGATTTTTTTTAAATTCTTTGAATTATTTCCTTTGATTTGTTGCGTCATTCAAGCAAAAATTTATTTTTGCAAAAATAAAAATTGACCTATGTATTGGACTTTAGAATTAGCTTCTTACCTCAGTGACGCGCCCTGGCCTGCGACTAAAGACGAATTAATCGACTACGCCATTAGAACGGGAGCACCACTCGAAGTTGTAGAGAACTTACAATCTATGGAAGAAGAAGCTGAAGAAGTGTATGAATCCATTGAAGAAATTTGGCCAGATTATCCAACGGACGAAGATTACCTTTGGAACGAGGACGAATACTAAATAGTACATACAGAAATAAGCATTGATATTAAAGTCTCGTAAGAGGCTTTTTTGTTAATTTTAGGGTCGATTGCGAAAGCAATCATTCCGATTGAAACAATTCGAAGAATGGCATTACTCAATACTATATTAAAAGCCTTTGTAGGAGATAAGTCTGAAAAAGACATCAAGAGCATCACTCCACTTGTAAATGAAATTAAAGGCTTTGAAAATGCAATGAAAGCGCTCACCTTAGATGAGCTGAGAGCAAAGACCTCTGCCTTCAAATCACAGTTAGATGAAGAAAGTAAATCCATACAAGAGCAAATCAGCGCACTTGAGCTCAAAATAAGTGAGATTGAGGATCTTGATGAAAAAGAAAATCTCTACACTGAAATAGACGCTTTAATGGATGACAAATACGCTCAAGAGCAAGAAACCCTAAATACGATTCTGCCCGAAGCATTTGCAGTCATCAAAGAAACAGCTCGTCGTTTTACCGAGCAGACCTCTCTTGAGGTTAACGCCTTAGATCATGACTTTGTCTTGGCACAAAACAAAGATTATGTTAGCATTAAAGGTGACAAAGCCTTCTGGAATAACTCGTGGGATGCAGCCGGAAAAGAAGTCACCTGGGATATGATACACTATGACGTGCAGCTCATAGGAGGAGTCGCACTGCATCAAGGTAAAATTGCAGAAATGCAAACTGGAGAAGGTAAGACTCTTGTGGCAACCCTACCGGTTTATTTAAATGCCCTTACCGGAAATGGTGTTCATTTAGTTACAGTTAATGATTACCTAGCCAAAAGGGATAGTGCCTGGATGGCTCCTATATTTGAATTCCATGGACTCAGCGTCGATTGTATCGACAATCATCAGCCCAACTCAGAATCGAGAAGAAAGGCTTATGATGCAGACATTACCTATGGAACGAATAACGAATTTGGTTTTGATTATTTGAGGGATAATATGGCACACAGTGCGAAGGACTTGGTTCAAAAGCCACATCACTTTGCCATTGTAGATGAAGTTGATAGTGTACTAATCGATGATGCCAGAACACCATTGATTATTTCAGGTCCAGTTCCAGAAGGAGAACGTCACGAATTCAATGAATTAAAACCCCTGATCTCTGACCTTGTTCAAAAACAGCGACAGATGTTGACCACTGTTCTATCCGAATGCAAAAAATTGATTGCAGCTGGTGAAGACAAAGAAGGTGGATTTTTACTCTTACGCGTTTATAGAGGTCTTCCGAAAAACAAGGCCCTTATCAAATTTTTAAGTGAAGAAGGAGTCAAGCAGCTCTTACAAAAAACAGAGAGTTTTTATATGCAAGACAACAATCGAGAAATGGTTAAGGTCGATGCGGAACTCTTTTTTACCATAGACGAAAAAAATAATCAGATTGAATTAACCGATAAAGGTGTTTCGTATCTCTCATCAGACGAAAATGAAAACTTCTTTATCCTCCCTGATATAGGTAGTGAAATTGCTAAAATAGAAGCTCAAGAATTGGCCGTTGAAGAAGAGGCTAAAAAGAAAGAAGTTTTATTTAGTGAGTTCAGCGTAAAAAGCGAACGCATTCACACCCTGACACAACTACTCAAGGCCTATACTCTCTTTGAAAAGGATGTTGAATATGTGGTCATGAACAATAAGGTTTTAATCGTTGATGAACAAACCGGACGTATCATGGATGGGCGCAGGTATTCGGACGGACTACATCAGGCTATTGAAGCCAAAGAAAACGTAAAAATCGAAGCCCTCACACAAACCTTTGCGACCATCACCCTACAAAATTATTTCAGAATGTATCGCAAACTCTCCGGAATGACAGGAACCGCAGTAACAGAAGCTGGAGAATTTTGGGAAATATACAAGCTCGATGTTGTTGAAATTCCTACCAACAGACCTATAGCCAGACTAGATGAACACGATTTAATCTACAAGACAAAAAGAGAGAAGAACAATGCGATCATCGAGGAAGTTACCGATTTAACGCAAAAGAATAGGCCAGTACTTATAGGTACGACCTCAGTAGAAATATCTGAGTTGTTGTCAAAGCTACTTAATGTTCGAAAAATAAAACATCAGGTCTTAAATGCGAAACTGTATCAAAAAGAGGCAGACATCGTTGCAGAAGCCGGAAAACCCGGAGTGGTTACTATCGCAACCAACATGGCCGGTAGAGGAACTGACATCAAACTCATACAAGAGGTCAAAGATGCAGGAGGATTAGCCATTATAGGAACAGAACGTCACGACTCGAGAAGAGTTGACAGGCAGCTTAGAGGTCGTTCAGGACGTCAAGGAGATCCAGGTAGTTCTCAATTTTATGTCTCTTTAGAAGACAACCTTATGCGTCTTTTTGGATCTGAACGAATGGCCAAAATCATGGATAGAATGGGTCTCGAAGAAGGAGAAGTCATTCAGCATTCGGTGATGACCAAATCCATTGAAAGAGCACAAAAAAAGGTTGAAGAAAACAACTTCGGTATAAGAAAGCGACTTTTAGAGTATGACGACGTAATGAATGCCCAGCGTGAGGTCGTGTACAAAAGACGAAGAAATGCCCTAAAAGGAAAACGTCTAAAAGTAGATATCGCCAATATGATTTACGATACCAGTGAAGCTATCGTAGGTTTAAATAAGGCAAACGCAGACTATAAGAATTTTGAATTTGAATGCATTCGATATTTTTCTTGTCTTCCTAAAATTGATGAAGAACAATTTGAATCTGGAAATCCTCAGGACCTGACAGACCAAATGTACAGTGAAATGATTGCGCAATACCGAATGCGATTAGAAGAAAGCGCAGAATTGGCTTTTCCTGTCATCAAAAACGTATATGAAACAAAATCAGGACAATACAAGAGAATTGTAGTTCCATTTTCTGATGGAGTAAAAACCCTTCAGGTAGTGACCAATTTAGAAGAGGCATACCATTCAAAAGGAACAAGTCTTATCGATGATTTCGAAAAAAACATTTCACTTGCTATTATTGACGATTCCTGGAAAACGCATTTGCGAAAAATGGATGAGCTTAAGCAATCCGTGCAATTGGCGGTACACGAGCAAAAAGACCCCTTGTTGATTTATAAATTTGAGGCCTTTGAGCTGTTCAAAACAATGATTGACGCCATTAACAAAGAAATCATATCGTTTTTATTTAAGGGTGTAATTCCTCAAGAGAACCAAAATACCATTACCGAGGCAAAAAGAGCTACACCAAAGCAAAAATTAAACCTCTCTAAAGAAGAGGTCTTAAATTCTGATCAGCTCGCAGAACAAAATCGTGCAGTTGGTAATTCAGCTTCACGAGCCTCAAGCCCTCAAGTAGAGACCATCGTTCGAGATAAACCCAAAATCGGTAGAAACGAACGTGTGACTATAAAACACCTCATCTCAGGTGAGACTAAAGTATTGAAATACAAACAAGCCGAAAACCTCTTACAAGGTGGTGAATGGGTGTTGATACAAGAATAAATGAATTAAGGACTGCTCATAATGAATCACAAATCCAAACAAAATCCAATTTTAGGCTTTGTTTTGCGTCTAAATTATCTACTGCTCATTGTAGCGGTAGGTATGAGTATTCATTATACCCTATTCTATTCAGATTCAACTTACCAGTTAATATTTTACTACGCTATCACAGCCGTTTTAGTTGGTAACAGTTACATTATCAAGAAAAATTGGGTCAACAAACAAAAAGTGACTGAGCTTCACACACAGCTCGAACAAAAGAATATGCTTCTTAAAGAAGTTCATCATCGGGTTAAAAATAATTTACAAACAGTTTCTTCACTGCTGAGTATTCAATCGAGAGGAGTCGATGATGAAAACACAAAAAAGCTTTTAAAGAACAGCCAGCGCAGAGTATTGACCATGGCGATGATCCATGAGATGCTCTACAAAAAAGATGAGCATGTAGAACATGTTCCTTTAGCGCCTTACCTGCAAGAATTAAGCGAATCTTTAATTGCCTCAAGCAATGCTAAAAACACCTTAGATATTGACTTAGAATTAGATATACCAGATATCAATCTAAAAGTAGACACCATTATTTCATTGGGTTTAATCGTTAATGAAATCATTACCAACTCTATTAAATATGCGTTTACGCCTGAGGAAAAAGCAGTTATTTATCTCAAACTTGAGCAAAACGATCAATTCAGTTATCAGTTAGCTATTGGCGATAACGGCGTTGGCTTTTCTAAAGAAAAGTCAGACAAACCCTCAAATTCGATGGGGCTAAAACTGATCGACAGTTTGGCAAGACAAATCAAAGGTGAAATCAAGAAAAGCTTCAATTTAGAAGAAAACGGTACCCACTACACCTTGACATTTAAAGATCAATAATTCGAATCTGCAATTAATTTAGTGTTTTTAGTATCTTTCTGTAAAAGAACTCAAACATGAAAATTAAACCCTTTTTTGTGTGCTGTGTGCTCCTGCTCACCGCATATATACCGCTATCAGCTCAAGATTATTTTTTTGGTAAATACCATCCCTTTTCAGCAGAAATTGAAAGTCCAGAATCCTTTTTGGGATATTCCATAGGGGATTATCACACCAGACACGACCTTATCGTGTACTATTTGAAAAATTTAGACCAACAATCTAAAAGAGCTAAATTGATTGAATACGGTCGAACCCATGAAGGAAGAAAGCTTGTTATACTGGCCATAAGTAGTGAAGAAAATCTGGAAAATCTAGATGAAATTCACCAGGCCCATATGCAGAGAATAAAGCCCGAACACAATATCACCCCAGAAGATTTAGAGGTTCCACTTATTGTCAATTTAGCGTATAACGTGCACGGAAATGAGCCTTCAAGTTCAGAAGCTGCCCTCTTAACTGCCTATACTTTAGTGGCTTCCAATCATCCTGAAATTGAACAATACAGAAACGATATGGTGGTCTTCGTTGACCCTACGATCAATCCTGACGGAAGAGATCGTCACACGCAATATGCCAATTCATATCGGGCAAACCCGTTAGTGGCTGACCCTCAAGATGCAGAGCACAATGAATACTGGCCAAGAGGAAGAACAAACCACTACTGGTTTGATCTCAATCGCGATTGGTTATTAGCCATAAATCCAGAGAGTAGAGGAAAATTAGACTGGTACCACAGTTGGTATCCCAACGTGGTCACTGACTTTCACGAGATGGGTTCTCAAAGCACCTATTTCTTTGAACCCATGAAAGACAATGGATCAAAAGATCCCATAATGCCAAAAGAAAATTACATTGATCTGAATAATGCTTTTGGAGAACTTTTTGCTGAAGCATTGGATAGTATAGGTTCTCTATATTTTACAAAAGAAGTTTTCGATGGTACCTATCCTGGTTACGGATCCTCTTATCCCGATCTACAAGGAGGATTAGGAATCCTGTTTGAACAAGCTTCTTCTAGAGGACACAAGCAAACAACGGCTTATGGAGAAATCACCTTTCCCTTTACGATAAGAAACCAGTACACTTCAAGTATAACTACCTTAAAGGCGGCACTGGCTCAAAAGGAAGTCTTAATACGTTATCAAAATTCATTTTTCAAATCTGCTTTGAGCAATGCCGACAAAGACGCGGTAAAAGCCTATTATTTTGAAGAGAAGCACGATAAAAACAGAATGAAATCCTTTGTGGACAAACTCCTTAAACATCGCGTAAAACTGTATAAAAGCGGCGAAGGTTTTGTAGTTCCGACAAGTCAAAATCAATACAGAATGGTACAGACCGTTTTTGAAACCTATAAGGCCTATCGAGACAGTGTCTTTTACGATGCATCTGCATGGTCATTTGCTAACTTCTACAACATCAATTATCAAGGGGTTAAAAAGTTCACTCAAGGTGATGAAATCAAATCGCTAAATCAATTAGATCGAAAAATTTCTTTTGAACCCTCTTCATACGCTTATCTGATCGATTACAACGATTACAATGCAGTCGCCCTACTCCATCGCCTTCAGCAAAAAGGAATAGTAGTCGCTTCTTCATTTAAACCTTTTACAACGGTAAGCGGCGGAGCACAAAAATCATTTGACAACGGAACCTTAGTGGTGAGTGTAGCGAACCAAAAACGAAGTAAAGACGAAATTTATACTGAATTAAAAAATGCTGCATCTGAGCTTCAAGTTCCGGTTTATTCGGTCAATACAGGATATCATTTAAGCGGAGTTGATTTAGGGAGTCGCTATGTACAACCCCTCAGTCCTCCTCGAGTTGCCATGCTAATCGGAAACGGAACGAGTTCTTACGAGGCCGGAGAAATATGGCACTTACTCGATACTAGAGTTCAAATGCCTATCACGAAAATACCTCAGCGAAATTTCATGAGAAGCGATTTGAGCAAGTACAACACCTTAGTTATGGTTTCGGGATCTTACCCCAGTACAGAAGCCTTCAAAACTAAAATAGACAATTGGGTGGCTCAAGGAAACACCTTGATCACCATCGCTAGAGCTAGTGAGTGGGCTGTGAAGTCTAAAGTCGTAGACGAGGCCTTAACTTCCTACAAAGACGAGTCAGCAAAAAGTAGAAAACCCTATATAGATGCCTATGAAAACAACGGTAAAAAAGCCGTTGGTGGGGCTATTTTTGAGGTGGCATTGGATTTGACTCACCCACTTAGTTATGGGTATAGATACCAAAAAATCCCTGTTTACAAAAACAACACCGTATGGCTTCAACCTTCAAAAAACAGTTATGCAACTGTAGCGAAGTATACCGAAGACCCGCATATAGACGGTTTTATATCCGAAGAAAATTACGAACATAACTTAAAACCTTCTGCTTCATTACTCACTTCCAAAAAAGGAAGAGGTCGTGTTGTACTATTTGCCGACAATCCTAACTTTAGAGGATCCTGGTACGGAACAAATAGATTGTTTTTAAATGCTTTATTCCTAGGAAATCTAATTCAAATACCTAATGACCAATGAAAAAATTAAGCTTATTCCTTTTACTGTGTTCAATCTCATTTCTTGGAGTTTCCCAAGAGGATGGGGCAATGTCAGAAGGACCATTTTCACAATTGATTATTCGTGGAGCTACGCTCATAAATGGAACTGGAGCACCACCTAGAGGACCCGTTGATATTGTAATAGAAAAGAATCGCATTACTCAAATCAAAGTGGTTGGATATCCCGGGGTTCCTATCAACGCCAAAAGTAGGCCCCAATTAAAAGCCGGAGGAAAAGAAATAGACGCCCATGGCAGCTTTGTCTTACCCGGTTTTGTAGATATGCACGGTCATATCGGAGGTACCGCCCAGGGTGCTGAACCTGACTATGTATTCAAATTGTGGATGGCCCACGGAGTAACAACAGTTCGAGAACCAAGTGGAAGAGGAATTGATTTTAGCTTAGACCTAAAGAAAAAGAGTCAGCGCAATGAAATAATCGCTCCTAGACTATTTGTTTATACAGGATTCGGGCAAAAATCCAAAGGATTTAATCCCTTGAACGACCAACCTATTGCTACAGCTGAACAGGCGAGAACATGGGTTAGAGCGAATGCAAAAAGAGGCGCTGACGGAATAAAGTTTTTTGGAGCAGCACCAGATATTATGAGTGCCGCCTTAGAAGAAAACAAAAAACTCGGCCTGAGGTCTGCCTGTCATCACGCTCAAATCGATGTAGCCAAATGGAATGTCTTGAATTCTGCACGTGCCGGATTAACTTCTATGGAACATTGGTATGGATTACCTGAAGCCCTTTTTGAAGACCGCACTATACAGGATTATCCTGCTGATTATAACTATCAAAATGAACAACATCGTTTTGAACAAGCAGGAAGACTATGGACTCAAGCAGCAAAACCGCATAGTCCACATTGGAATGCCGTAATGAATGAGTTACTAGACCTGGATTTTACCCTTGATCCTACACTTAATATTTACGAGGCCAGTAGAGATCTGCATCGAGCACGTAGGGCAGAGTGGCATGAAACCTATACGCTTCCTTCGCTTTGGGAATTCTATCAGCCCAGTAAGATTTCACATGGTTCATATTGGCATGATTGGGGTACCGAACAAGAAGTGGCATGGAAAGAAAACTACAAACTATGGATGGAGTTCATAAACGAGTACAAAAACCGAGGAGGACGCGTAACCACAGGTTCAGATTCTGGTTTTATCTTTCAACTCTACGGATTCGCATATGTGCGTGAATTAGAATTATTACGCGAAGCTGGATTTCATCCTTTAGAAGTTATACAATCCGCTACATTGAATGGTGCGGAAGCCCTTGGTATGCAAGACGAAATTGGAAGCATCGACATTGGTAAATTAGCCGACTTGGTGATTGTAGATGAAAATCCTTTGGCCAATTTTAAGGTGCTTTACGGAACCGGCGCTATCAAATTAACAGACGAAAATGAGGTCGTAAGAGTGGGTGGAGTAAAGTATACAATTAAAGACGGTATTGTATATGATGCCAAAAAATTGCTTCAAGACGTTGCCCTACAAGTAGAGGCAGCAAAAGAGCAGCAAAATTACCAGCTCAAACAACCAGGAATTGGTGTTGAGTAAGTAACTGTATTAAATGAAAAAACCAGCCTTTCGGCTGGTTTTTTTTATACAATATCTTAAGGTAATTACATACCTGATTGCAATACAGTCACATCATTTGCATTTCCACTCATAATAGAAACATTAGAAGTGTTTCCCATACCCATTTGGGTTACACTTACTTTATTTCTAGCACTATCTTCAAATCGAACTCTACTAAAGTTCTCATCACCCATTTGCATAACTGTAGACATATCACGATTTCCTAACATCACAGTTCGAGAATCGTTATCTGCTCCTATTTGCATAGCTGAAGAACGGTTTCCATTTCCTGCCTGATTCACATAAGCAAAGTTTCCTCCTCCAGATTGAGAAGCTGTTGCAGTATTTCTGTTACCTGTTTGTACAGCAGCATTTAAATTGAATGGGCCTGTTTGAGTTAATGTTGCTGAGTTTCTATTTCCTGATTGAAATGCAATACCTAAGTTTAGAGAACCTCTTTGTTTAATATCAGCATCGTTATTGTTTCCTAATTGAATAGTAACACCTGCATTTAAAACACCTTGAATAAAAGCATCTTGATCAATAGAAGCTGTATTTCCGTTACCTGCAGCTATTGCAAGAGCAAGATTTCCTTCTGTACCAGAACCTTGAGTAATGGTAGCAGTATTGTTAGAAGCTCCTAAAACATTAGCTGAAATTGCTAAACTGTATTCTCCAGATTGAGAAATACTTACTGAGTTATCGTCAGAATCCATTCCATTCCAAGAAACAGCAGCATTGTTATCTCCCGTTTGCGCAACTTTTACTGTATTATCATCAGCTCTAGACATTAAAAGAACTGCAGAGATATTTTCAGCACCTCTTTGTCTTACTCTAACTTTATTGTCATCAGCTTCATCTGCATATACTAATGACCAGTTATCTGAAGATTTTTGTCTGACAACTACATCATTGCCATCGGCATCCCATAATAAATCAACGTCTGACTCATTAGATGAACCTCTTTGTACAACTTTTACGTCGTTTCTATCAGAATCTTCATCAATGTCAATTTCAGAATACTGATTTTCACCAAATTGATAATTCATTACTGTATTACTATCTGATTCGTCATCAATATCTACTTCAGAATAATTCACATCTCCTTTTTGAAGAATATCAACAGAGTTTCTGTCAGAATTTTCTTCAATTCCGCTATAACCACCCATATTAATTTCGTTTCCATCACCAATTTGCATTGTTGTTACATCGTTACCATCTGAATCATCATCGATATCTATAGAAGCTTCGTTACCTTCTCCTTTTTGAAAAGCATCGACATCATTATTATCTGCCGTATTATCTACATCGACATCCATGTTATTCTCCTCACCTCTTTGAACTACTTTAACTCCGTTTCGGTCGGAATCACGATTGACCAAAATATTTGACCTGTTCTTGTATCCAACCTGCTTTGACTTTACCTCATTCGCACTAGAATTTTTACGAACCGTAACATTACTTCTATTTCTTTCTCCATTTTGGCGCACTCGTACATCATTTCTATTTGCGTCTTTGGTCACCTTAACATTAGAACGGTTTTTCAATTGCATTTGAGTAACCCTTACCTTGTTTGCATCAGAAGAATTAAGCACATTCACTTCTGAATTATTCCTATCACCTGCTTGAGTGACATTTACCTTGTTTCTATTACTGTCTGTAATAGTTACTTCTGAATCATTCTCTTGGGCCATGGCCATCGAGACAAAAAGAGCGAATGCTCCAAAAAATAATTTTTTCATGATTAAATAGATTTTGTTTCCTACAATGATAGAAGAAGTCTCTTACAAAAGAAGCGTTTAAGATTAAGATCTTATCAACAAAAGGTATATTTTATTCGATAAAGAGCATTATTCTGGTTTAAAGTTTAGAAAATACTTAAATAATTGTCAGATTTTACTGACATTAAATAATCAGAAAAATCGTCATAATTTGCTGTGATTAGCTACCGATTAGATGTTGTATGTTTGTATAAAATTTAGCTCATGAATACCTTCAAATTAAATCTCATCGTAGTAATAGCGACGCTCTCTGGCTGTTACGAGGTTCAAAAATCCAATGAAACAACCGATATCATTAATAATGAAATACAGAATTCAAAACTGAAAACTGCCTATTTTGCGAGTGGTTGTTTCTGGTGTGTAGAAGCCATATTTGAATCTGTTAAAGGTGTAGATGAAGTTGTTTCAGGTTATGCAGGTGGTAGTGAGAAAAATCCTACATACAATCAAGTTGCTGCAGGACGTACTTCTCACGCAGAGGCCGTCAAAGTCTTTTACGATCCGAATAAAGTGAGTTTTCTACAACTATTAGACGCCTACTACGGCTCTCATGACCCCACAGCTTTAAATTATCAAGGTCCTGATTACGGAAGTCAATATCGTTCTATCGCTTTTTACCAAAATGAGACTGAAAAATCACTAATCAATGAGTACATCAAAGCTTTAAAAGCCTCTGGAGTCTATAAAAAACCTATCGTAACAGAAGTACTACCCTTTTCTATATTTTACGAGGCCGAAGAATACCATCAAGATTTTGAACGAAAAAATCCAAACAATAGATACATTCTAAATGTGTCTATTCCTCGATTGAAACGATTCCAACGCTTATTTCCAGAATTACTTAAAGAAAATAACCAAGACCATTAATCGTTATACCTAAGTATGGCAATCATCACAAACAAACTTCTATCTGTTGTAATTCCTGTTTACAATGAACAGGACAACGTCGCCCTACTTACTCAAAAAATTCATGAGAGTCTTAAAGGGTATCAGTATGAAATCATTTTTGTCAATGACTTTTCTACTGATCAAACCTTAAAAGCGATCAAAGCTTTAGAAGATCCTTTGGTTCATCTTATTGAATTGAAAAAAAATTACGGTCAGAGTTTAGCCCTAGCAGCAGGAATTGACTACGCCAACGGAGAGTACATCATTACGATGGATGGAGATCTACAAAACGATCCTTCAGATATTCCAAGTATGCTTAAAGTGGCTATTGAAGAAGATTTTGATTTAGTCACTGGAATCAGACAAAAAAGAAAAGACAGTTGGCTCAAAAAGATTCCATCTAAGATTGCGAATTTCTTAGTTCGCAAAATCACCAGTTTAGATATTAAAGATAATGGCTGTGCCCTTAAAGTTTTTTCAAAAGACATCGCTAAAAATCTCAACTTATACGGAGAAATGCATCGCTTCATAACGCTATTGGCATTTCTTGAGGGAGCGCAAATAAAGCAAGTTCCTGTAAAACATCACGCTAGACATGCAGGCCAATCTAAATACGGGCTCGAACGTGTATTTAAAGTTATTGCTGACATGCTTCTACTCTTATTTATTAGAAAATACCTGCAACGCCCTATACACTTGTTTGGTTTATTCGGTTTTGTAATGATCAGTCTAGGGATTTTAATCAATGCCTATCTGGTAGTAGTTAAATTTGGATTTGGAGAAGATATCGGTCAAAGACCACTACTCATCTTTGGGTTAATGCTCATTTTAGCAGGGGTTCAAGTCTTTACCATAGGTCTTGTCATGGAAATGTTGATTCGCACTTATTACGAATCACAACAAAAAAGACCCTATCGCATAAAGAAAGTACATGTCGAAAAACAAGCAAGTTCAAAAGAGGTATAAAAAACTCTTATTGACCCTAGTTAAACTAGCGGTCAGTATCGGCCTCATTCTATTTGTATTTTCTAAAATTGATACCCAAAGTACATTTAGAATCTTAAAATCTATTTTCCCGACTAATCTCATTTTAGGTTTTCTACTCGTACTACTCTCCAAGATTATAGCCAGTTATAGATTACTCGGTTATTTCAGGGTCATTCAAATTCCAATCCAAGCGCAAACCAATCTTCAACTCTACTTTTTAGGTATGTTTTACAACCTATTTTTACCCGGTGGAATTGGAGGAGATGCCTACAAAGCGTACATTTTAAAAAAACACAATCCCCAGAGTTCAAGCAAAAAAACAATTGCGGTTCTTATTTTAGATCGCATTAGTGGATTATTCGCTCTTTTCACAATCGGCGTCTTTGTTTTAGCCAGTCTTCAAATTTCCATTCTAAACATCAACAGCCACTGGAGTATTTTGCTTTTAGTGGTTGCCCTATTGTGTTATAAATTTATTATTGAAAAAGGTTTTGCATACACCAAAGCTGTTTTTTGGAGCACCATTGTATACTCCCTATTTGTTCAAGGTCTTCAAGTCATCGCAATTGTTTGCATCTTAAAAGGATTGAATATAAGTACAGATATGCATCCCTATATCTTGGTCTTTTTGTGTTCAAGTATTGTCTCTGTTATTCCTTTAACCATAGGCGGCATAGGAAGCCGTGAACTCACCTTCGTCTACGGAGCGCAATGGTTTAATTTATCAGAAGAAAAGTCATTGGGAACCAGTATGCTATTTTTTATACTCAACGCAGTGGTATCTCTAATTGGAATTTACTACTACTTTAATACTATCGAGTTTCAGAAGGAGTCAGCTGAAGTAAATAGCGATAAGAGGTCACCTGCTCCCTAGTCTTTGGATTTAGGAACTTCAAATTCAAACGACTAACACTGAATTGTGTCTTTTTGGAAATTAAATCATAGGTTTTTCCACTCGCCTTAATCGCATCAAATTCTTCTTGACTCACGTATAACAAGCCTTCAAATAAATCAAGATCCGCCGCTTTTAAAAGCTTTAAAGACCGCTGATGATAAAAATCCAAGGCCCAACTGTGCTTAGCTGTTAACTTATATATAGGAGACTTCGCATATGGTGAGGCCTTTAATTCTTTTGCCGTCGTATACCCCGCTTGAAACTCGGCGAGCTTAGGATAGAAAGAGGTATTCAAAATGAGATTTATAAAAATAAGTCCTATGGCATTGAACATCAATAAACGCTCAAAACTGTGAAACTTAAGATGAATTACCGCTCTTAAACTCCATATCGAAACAGCCAAAAGCAACACAAAAAGAAAGCTGTTTACTCTTTCTTCGAAAATCCCAAAAAACAAGAACATTCCAAGGGTGAAATACAGCAGCAAAATCAAAAGCTGAATGAGTTTCACAGACTTAGGCGTCTTTTTGAGATGAAAACAATAAGCGATAAACTTTGCCGTAGCCAAGGCGAATAGAGGCATCAAAACATTTAAATAATGAGGTAATTTAAATTGAGCCATTGAAATCAAAGGAAAAACGATGAGCAAGACCAAATAAGGAAACACTTCCATTGCGCTTAATTTTTGCTGGTTGCGCTTAATTGTCAAAATAAGACCACCTATAAACAATACCGTCCAAGGCAAAAATTCCCATAAAAAAGAATGCACAAAAAAGAAATAATTACTGGAGTTTTTTCCTAAACCTTCTCCACTTAATCGCTCCATACTTTGCTCCCAAAAAATAAATTTGAGACCAGTACGCTCTCCTTGCCCACGGATAATCAATTCAGGGTGCTGGTCAAATTGAATGTAATAGGCATAGAGCATCGGAGATATACAAAGTGAAAAGACGAACAAGGCCAACAAAAAGTGATGTGACACTAATAATTTCCATTTTTTTCGAAGACTGAGATGTACCAAAATCGCTATTCCAATAACTAAAAGAGCGATTTGTCCTTTGGTCGAAAAAGCAAAGGCTGCAGCCACACTACCCAAAATTAACGCACTCTTTTTTTCAGTCTCAATGAATGAAGAAAATTGGTATAAAGCCAAACTCACAAAACCCACTAGAACAGCATCCGTTCTAACATCTATTCCAGAGAGAATGATCGTTTGAGCACTGGCAAATAGGAAAGCAACCCATTGTGAAATTTGGGTGTTGTAAAATAGATTAGACCAACGGTAAATTGAAACCGTGGCCACAATTAGCATTAGCAAACTCGGAAGCCTGTAGGCCCAATGATGAAACCCAAAGAGTTCAAACGAGAGCGCACTCAACCAAAAATGCATATGAGGTTTATCTAAATAAGGCTCAAAACCTTTGATTAAATGAAGGTAATCGTTCTCTTGAGCCATACGCATGGCCATCACAGCAAATTGAGCAGAATCATTTTCGATCAGAGGAGAAAACAATCCCAGCAGGTAAACCATAAACAGGCCCACCCACATTAAACGCTGCGGTGTAAATTGAAATTTAGTCAAGAACAAATTTTGATCCAAGAATACTTAATCTATAAATTACTAAGGCGATAATACTACCAAATAATGCTCCAATTAAAACGTCAGAAGGATAATGCGCTGCTAAATATATTCGACTAAAACTCAATAAAGCAGCCCAAGTGTACAATAGTATCACGCTATACTTTCGGTTGAACTTTATGACCGAAGTCACAAAAACGACTAAGGCAAATGCATTAGAGGCATGAGCTGAATAAAAACCATAACGCCCACCACATCGATAGCCCACATCTCTTAACCTATCACTTAGAGCCTCCAAATGACAAGGTCTTAACCGTTCGAACCCATTTTTAAACAAATTGGCCATTTGATCTGAAACCACAATTAAAAGGGCGATACAAGTCAAATAAAAGAAGGCTTCTTTAGGGGACCGATTTTTAAAAAGCAGAAAAACAATAAGCATGTATAAGGGAATGCTATTCCATTTGTTGGTAACAAATTGCCAAAACAAATCCAGACTAGAATGTCCCCATTGTTGGACGCTTAAAAGTATAGTTTCATCAATATGCTGAATAGTATCAAGAATCATATTCTGCTACTTCAGCATCGTAAAAAGTCAAGGCCTCTTGAACTAAGTTTTCTGTAATTTCTTCAATTTCTTTTTCGTCTTCATTTGAAAATTCTTCAAACCACATGAGATCATCGTTAGCGACGTTTAAAATAAATCGAGGAAATTCAGTGTGAATGACGTATACCGCATCTTTAACCGCAGAATTATCACCTAATAAAAATTTTGGAAGCTCCATTTTAGAATTGCTGTTTACGAAGCAAAAATACAAATCTTAAATAGAGCAAAAGCGCTGAAGCGGTTAAGCCTACTAGTAAACCAATCCAAATACCATTTCCACCCCATTCTAATTCAATTGCAAGGATATAGCAAACCGGAAATGCGATAACCCAATAGGCAATAAACGTGATAAGCGCGGGCACATTGACGTCTTGAATTCCTCTCAGCGCACCTAATATCACCACTTGTAACCCGTCAGAAATTTGAAAAAATGCCGACCATAACAGCAGCATAGACGCGAGTGAAATAACCTTGAGGTTTTCGACTTGATTCAATGAACTCTCTGTATCTAAATAAACAAGAGGTAAATCATGTCTAAAAATCAGAAAGGCCAACGCAAACACAATTTCAATAAGTAGCGTCATTCCAAATAAGGAAAAGGCAACCTCTTTCAAGCGAACAATATCTTTTTTTCCCTTTTGGTTACCCACCCTAATCATAGCGGCCACACTTAATCCTTGGCCGACCATATAGGTCATCGATGATAGGTTTAAAGCGATTTGATTCGCCGCCTGCTCAATGGTACCCAGTATGCCACTTAGCCAAATAGCCATGGTAAATAGGGTTACCTCAAAAAATACCTGAGCCGAAGTGGGTAAACCAAGATTTAAAATTTTCTTGACATAACCCCAGCTGGTCTTCTTCCAGTTTAATCGGGTAATAAATTCTCTGAAATACGAAGACCTATAAAGCACTACAGCGATAAAGAGTACCATGAGTACTCTTGAGATAAGGGTTCCATATCCAGCGCCTATAACGCCTAAGGCCGGAAAACCCCAGTTGCCAAAAATCAGCAAATAGTTGAATAAAATATTCAAGGCATTCGAAATCAGCGTAGCATACATCGGTATTTTGGTTCTCGACAATCCGTCACACAAGGTTCTAAATGCCTGAAAGACCATTATTGGAATAAGAGACAGAGAAATGATTTCGTAGTACGGTAACGCAAGTGCAACTACCTCAGAAGGTTGTTTCATGCTTTCCATTAACGGACCCAAAACCAATAAAACACCGAATAAAATAATCCCAGAGCTCAAACAAATCACTGAGCTGTGTTTGAAGACCTTTTTTACATTTAATTTTTTTCCCGAACCATCCGCCTCAGCAATAAGCGGTGTAATTGCCGCTGATATTCCAATACCAACAGCAAAGGCTACAAAAAAGAAACTGTTCCCTAAGGATACAGCCGCCAGCTCAGCAGCACCGAGCTGTCCTACCATAATATTATCGGCAAAAGCTACAAAGGTGTGGCCCAACATCCCAAGGATTACCGGAAAGGCTAATTTCCAATTGGTTGCAAATTCTTTTTTATAAAACGCCAGAGAATACATCAGTGTTTTTTTGCTTGTTCCCAATAAACATTCATCTCATCTAAACTCATGTCTTTTAAAGATGTACCAAGTGAGGTAGCCTGTTCTTCTAGGTATTGAAAACGTTGAATAAATTTTTTATTGGTGCGTTCAAGAGCCTGGTCGGGATTGATGCCAAGAAAACGAGCGTAATTGATCATCGAAAATAAAACATCTCCAAACTCAGCCTCCATAGCATCTTTGTCATTGGATGCAATTTCTTCTTTTAACTCTTGAAGTTCTTCTTTGAGCTTATCCAAGACCTGTTCGTCTTTTTCCCAATCGAAACCAACACCAGCAACCTTATCTTGAATTCGATAGGCTTTAATTAAAGAAGGAAGTGATTTTGGCACCCCTTCTAGAACAGATTTCTTTCCCTCTTTTAATTTTAATTTTTCCCAGTTTTGCTTGACCTCCTCCTCACTGTTCAATTCTAAATCGCCATAAATATGTGGATGTCTTTCAATGAGCTTGTTACTTATCGCCTCACATACAGATGTGATATCAAAATCACCCGTCTCTGAACCTATTTTAGCATAAAAGACAATGTGAAGTAAAACATCTCCAAGTTCTTTTTCAATTTCGGGCAAATCCATGGTCAATATGGCATCCGATAATTCATAGGTCTCCTCAATGGTCAAATGTCTTAAAGACCCTAGGGTTTGCTTTTTGTCCCAGGGGCACTTTAACCTCAAATCATCCATGATATCTAACAAGCGGCTAAATGCGGCTAATTCTTTGGCTCTTTTATTCATTCTTTGACCTTTAATTTTATTCGGCTGCTATTTATGGTTGCAGGTATCCAGCCGTAGGAAATCCCCAATCGCATCTGATAATTTCCAGGAGTCTTTGGAGCCGACAATTCGAATATAATTCTTTTAGAAGCACCTGAATCCAAGAACAAAGAGTCTAAAACGACCTTAGAACCCAGCTGCTGCTCTCCTCTGAGAAAATATTGAGATAACACTACAGGCATATCCCCTGAGCTATTAAGCTTTAAAGGGTAACTTCCTCTATTGCTGATAGTGGCTTCTACCATTTTGGTCTCCCCTACGCCAAATACATATCCCTCACTTTCAGAAGGCTCGTTAATTTCGATATCGACGTGAGCGTAAGAACGGTAGTCTGTTACCACAGCATAACGAATTTGTGATCTATTGTCTGCATCAAAAGGCGCTGAAAAGTTAGGATTATTACGCTTGTGATTTATGAGGAAAACTTCTTTGCCTTGAATGTGTTCTTCATAGTCCCAATAGTCAAATTGGGTGTTATTAAAGTAAAAGGTGCTCAGTGTGTGAGCCTTTTTTGCTGCATAGTATTGATAACGCGACGCATTTTCATAGGAGTTGACAAAAACAATCGGGCGACCCGCAGAAAGCGAGTCCAGTTGCTCAGACCAACGCTCCCAGTGGTGAAGCGGGCCACTAGAATCCACAAACTGCTTCGGAAGAATATCAAATGCAAAATAGAGACGAACCGGAATGAGGGCAATCAACGTAATTTTTCCCAGTAAAATGGTCGTTTTTTGCAACTTTTCTCTCTCAGCTAAATAGGGATAAGACAATAAAAACAAAGGAACCAAGGCTATTGAAGTCCAGTGTTTGTGAATAAAAACTCTGAAAGATTGTAAAAAGAAAAAGACCAAGACACCAATCAATACATATTTCAAAGCCTTTTCATATAAATCCAAGCCTTTTCTTTTACCCACAGCGATAAACATAGGAATACTCACCAAAGGGCCTAAGACTAAAGGTTGACTAAAGAGGTAACCCAGGACATTACTCCATTTAAAACTGATGTCTGAGCGATCACTTAAATGAAATTTTAAACTCATCCAATCATTTTGGTATTGCCAAAAGGCGTAGGGAAGCATCAACAGTACAGTCAAAAAAAGCACCTTGTAAAAAGGCTTTTGGGTGAATAATCTCGGGTTCGATAAAAGGGTAAAGAAAACAATGAGAACCCCGTGATACTTGCTGAGAAACATAAATGCAATAGCAAATGCTAATCCCACACAATATTTTAACGAGGGTTTATCTAAAAAGTGTTTATAACAATAGAAAAACAAAAGCTCTCCAAAGAGTAAGGGTACATCGGTCTTGATTAAAAAACTACCGGCGTGAACAGCGAGCAGTCCCATTGACAAAAACACAAACAATTTCAAGTTCTTGCGATCGACCAAATCGTACATTAAATACAGTGAACAGCTGCTCATAAGTATAAACAACAAGCGTGCTCCGAGCTCATTTTGAATTAGCAATTCTCCGAGATAAGTGGCAAAGGCCACCATAGGGGGGTGATCCAAATATCCCAAATCTATACTTCGTGCAAAAAGCACATAATAAGCTTCTTCTCCTGAGAGATCCATAAAATAAGACTGTAGAAGGGCTGCGAGAGTCCATAGGCTTAAAAAAACATGAAATCCTGAAAGTGAATAGCCAAAAAGTCTAATGCTTTGCATAAATTGAAAAATCCAACACAAAATAACGATATTTAATGCTCAAATCCGTTGTCATGAAAGGACTTTATTTAGCTCTGCTTACAGCATTCTTTTTTTCGTGTCAGAACACAACTCCAAAGGCAAATACATGGAGCAGTTATCACGGAGGAAAAGACAGAAACCACTATTCAGAATTAAATGAAATTAACCCCAGTAATGTAGCGCAACTAGAACCTGCCTGGAGCTTTACTACCTCTAGCAAAGGGCAAATGCAAATGAACCCTATTGTCGTTGACAGTATGGTCTACATCATTGATGCCAGTTTGAGAGTATACGGTCTGCACGCTGAAAGCGGAAAAGAAATTTGGAGTTATGGTGCAAATTTCGATCATGCGCTATCGACATCTAGAGGAGTGAGTTATTGGAAATCTAAAAAAGGAGAACAACGTATTTTTTACACTCGAAACTATGAGCTTATCGCACTTAACGCCTTAAGTGGCAAGCCTGCCAAAGGCTTTGGAGTTGACGGTTCAGTAGACATTCGAAAAGCACTTCCCAGTATGGACAAATGGGTCATCTCTAATACGCCAGGTACCATTTTTAAAGATTTAATCATCTTGCCATTAAGAGTATCCGAATCAGAGGGTGCTGCCAAGGGAAATATCATCGCTTTCGACACCAATACAGGAGCTGTTGTTTGGACCTTTGAAACCCTTCCCAGTTTTAAAGACAACCCCAATGTCGGTGGTGGTAATAATTGGGCTGGAATGAGTTTAGACGAAGAGAAAGAATTGTTATACATACCCACAGGCTCAGCTTCTCCTGACTTTTACGGTGCCAACCGTATCGGTAAAAATGAATATGCGAATTCCGTTATAGCCTTAGACGCCAATACTGGAAATTATGTATGGCATTTTCAAACCGTACATCACGATTTGTGGGATAGAGATTTACCTGCTCCTCCAAACCTCATTCAAATCGAAAAAGAAGGAAAATCAATCGATGCCTTGGCCCAAATCAGCAAGCAGGGCTATGTTTTTTTGTTCGATAGAGCAAACGGAACTCCAATTTATGACATCGAAGAAACAAAAGTACCTCAATCGAATATCCCAAACGAAATTTCATGGGAAACACAGCCTATTCCCAGCAAACCCAAGGCCTTTGCCCGACAAATAGACGAACTTAAAGAGGCTGAAATTGGAATGTATTCTAAGCGTGGTGATTCACTTAAAAAGCTTTTTAAATCTATGATTAAACAAAGCTATCACCCGCCCGACACCTCAACAGTGCTCTTATTTCCGGGTTACGATGGCGGCGGTGAATGGGGAGGCGCGGCAGCTGTTCCAGATGAGGGTCTGCTCTATGTAAATTCAAATGAAATGGCTTGGGAGCTTCGCATTGAGAAAAAAGAAATTGCAAATACGGCTAAAGGATTGTACACCAGATACTGTTCGAGTTGTCACTTAGATAACTTTCAAGGTGTTCCCGAAAGCGGGTATCCCAGCCTCGTAAACATCAGCGAGCGTTTAACAACTGAGGAACTCCACCTTTTAATAAGCAATGGAAAGGGTAGAATGCCCGGATTTTCACAACTACCTAAAGAAGAAATAAAAGCCATAAGCAGGTATGTAATGGGCTTAGAAGATGGAAATGCAGCACTGAACAAAATAGAACCCGTTACCAATTATATTCACAGTGGCTATCAAAAGTTTTTAGATGAAAATGGGCTCCCAGCCATCAATCCACCTTGGGGACAATTACACGCTATCGATTTAAATACAGCAACTTATAAATGGAGCGTTCCCCTTGGCGAAACCCCTGGAATAGGTGAAACAGGAACAGAAAATTACGGTGGACCTCTGGTCACTAAAAACGGGCTGCTCTTTATAGCCGCCACTAAAGACGGTTTTATAAGAGCTTTTGATCGTCATACAGGTGAAGTACTTTGGAAATACAAATTGCCTTACCCTGCCTTTGCGAGCCCTAGTTTATACCAGTACAATAACAGGTCTTATCTTGTAATTGCCTGCGGTGGTGAAAAGCTAGGAACAGTCGCTGGAGATCAAATTATAGCCTTTGCCCTTCCTCAATAATGCCCTATGTGTTACGATATTAGTGCCCAACTCAAAACACAACTCTCCAGAGCAAAACGTATGGGCGATCAAACGGCTCAAAAAGAAATTACAGCAATCATTGAAGAAAACCATTTAAAGGATATTTACAGGGCGAGTGGCTTTGAACATCCGCACTGTATAGTCTACGATAAATCTTCAACTTTTGTAGCCAGATGGGGATTAATACCACATTGGATTCAAGACGAAAAGGCCGCACGAAAAATTGAAAATTCTACCTTAAATGCTCGTATTGAGAGTATTCAAGAAAAACCTTCTTTTCAAGAAGCAGCCCAGCATTCAAGAGCTATACTCTATATCGATGGATTTTTTGAACATCATTTCAGAAATAACGAAGCTTATCCGTTTTACATTCAAAAATCAAAAGAAGAACCTATGATTGTTGCGTGCTTGTACGATACCAGTACAAAATTCAGTGAAAGTGTCTCGACTTTCAGTATTGTAACGACCAGTGCCAATTCATTTATGACAGAAATCCACAACAAGCCTGAGCACGGAGCGTCTAGAATGCCTTTAATACTCAATACAGATCAAGCAGAACTGTGGCTAAATACCGAAAGAAACATCGATGAACTCAGCGCTCAGCTTGAAATAGATAAAAATCTAGGTTTAAGGGCGCACAGCGTTGAAAAAATAAGAGGTAAAAATTCTTTAGGCAATACAGCACAAGCCATAGAACCTAAACACTACCAAGCCTTTCAAACCCTATTTTAAAAGTTCTTTTTTTGTGTGGCAAGCTCATATTCTTTTAAAAAAGTAGTCATAAGTGTTTCCACTGAAACAATGTCGTCAAGCAAGGCTGAAATCTGTCCAATTTCGAGTTCTCCTTCGATTAAATCTCCTTCATAAATTCCTTTTTTGGCTCTTCCCCTACCTAGCAATGACCTCAACTCCTCTGTAGAAGCACCTTTTTGATAAAGTTCTACAATAGATGCGTAAAATTCATTTTTAATGAGTCGTACAGGAGCCAATTCTTTCAAGCTGAGAATGGTATCTCCCTCTCCCAAGGATTTTACAAGATCTTTAAAATTTTGATGTGCTGTAGACTCTTTAGTCATCAAAAATCGACTTCCCATTTGAACTCCCGATGCGCCCATATGAAAACAAGCGAGCATAGCAGATCCCGTTGCAATTCCTCCAGCTGCTACTAGAGGTATTTTAAAAGGATGCCGATGTAACAATTGTAATAATACAAGGGTGGTGTTTTCTTCACGTCCATTGTGCCCGCCAGCTTCAAAGCCCTCAGCGATAATTCCATCGACCTCTGCCTGCTCCGCTTTAAGCGCAAACTTTAATGAACTAACCACGTGCAGTACTTTAATACCATTTGACCTCAAACGCCTTGTAAATAGATTAGGGTTTCCCGCTGAAGTAATAACCACAGGAACTTTGTGCTCAATTACTGTTGTTATATGCTCCTCTATATTGGGGTACATCAGGGGAATATTCACACCAAAGGGAAATGTAGTTTTGGCTTTACAATTGATTATGGCTTCTCGGAGTTGTTCTGGATACATACTACCCGCTCCTAAAACTCCTAAACCTCCCGCATTTGAAACGGCTGAGGCTAGGTCAGCACCGGATGTCCAGACCATCCCTCCTTGAATAATGGGGTATTTAATCCCTAATAAGCGCGTTAATTTTGTATCGATTTTCATACTTATGAAATGACTCCTGAACCCAATAATTCATCTTCGCTATACCAAGCTGCAAATTGTCCCGATGTAATGGCGGATTGGGGTTGTTCAAAATCTATATAAAGCCCATCGGACCTTTTGATCAAGGTCGCCTCTTGCAATGGCTGACGGTAACGTATTCTCACCTTCACTTTCATTTGCTGCTCATCATCTAAAACCAAATCAGATCTCAACCAGTGAACGTCATTCGGTTCAATTTTAAGTGCAGATCGGAATAAGCCCGGATGCTTATTTCCTTCACCTACATAGATAATATTTTCGACAGTATCTGTTCCAATGACAAAGAGTGGTTCTTTTGTTCCTCCAACGGCCAAACCCTTACGCTGTCCAATGGTAAAAAAGTGAGCTCCTTTGTGCGATCCACAGACCTTACCCATCTCTTTAGTGTAGTCAAAAGCTAATGCGCGGTCAGAAAGCGTCATAGCATCCTTATCGAGCTTGTAAATTGGATTTGCAGCAGCTATTTCTATAATGGTTCCTTCCTTTGGCTTTAATTGTTGTTGTAAAAAATCTGGTAATCGAACCTTTCCTATAAAACACAAGCCCTGAGAGTCTTTTTTACCGGCAGTTACCAGACCTTCTCGCTCAGCTATTGCCCGCACTTCTGATTTTTGAAGGTGACCAATAGGAAACAAAACTTTAGAGAGTTGATGCTGATTTAATTGGCATAAAAAATACGACTGATCCTTATTTGAATCTTTTCCAGCTATTAATTGGTAAATAGTGGTGTCCCCAGTAGATATCTCTCCTTTTTGACAATAATGACCCGTAGCCACGTAATCAGCACCTAAATCAAGTGCTATAGATAGAAATACATCAAACTTGATTTCTCGATTACAGAGTACATCTGGATTTGGAGTTCTTCCGTTGCGATATTCATCAAACATATAATTGACAATGCGCTCTTTATAGACTTCACTCAAATCAATCGTTTGAAAGGGGATATTGAGTTTTTCTGCAACCAATAAAGCATCATTGCTATCTTCTAACCACGGGCATTCATCAGAAATGGTGACCTCATCGTCATGCCAGTTTTTCATAAAAAGAGCAATCACGTTGAACCCCTCTTTTTGCAAAAGATAGGCAGCAACAGAAGAGTCAACTCCTCCAGATAAACCTACGACGACTGTGGGTTTGTTCTCAGCCATATCAATGGAATTAAAGTAGTTCGACTACTTTTTAAGCTTCTTTTTGTACTGAGGTTGGGCCTCTGCCTGTTCCATCATTTCTCGCATTCTTTTTTGGAATTTATTTTCCTTGCGAGGTGCTTTTTTATTCTCTTCAATTTGAGCGTGAATCTTTTCTTCATCTAAGATGACATTTTTAATCACCAACATGATTCCTATAGTTAGCAAATTAGAAACGAAGTAATACAAACTCAATCCTGAAGCGTAATTGTTAAAGAAAAACAACATCATTACTGGAGACAAATACATGATAAACTTCATGTTTGGCATTCCGGGCTGTTGTTGCATTTGCATGGTTTGACCCGTAGTCATTTGCATGTAGAAAAAGATCGCTACAGAAGCCAAAATAGGAAACAAACTGATGTGGTCTCCGTAAAACGGTATAGTGAATGGCAACTCAACAATAGTGTCATAGGAAGACAAGTCATCAACCCATAAAAACGACTTTTGGCGCAATATGAATGAGGTCGGGAAAAAACTAAACAAGGCGTAGAAAATAGGCAACTGTAAAAATGCCGGTAGACATCCACTCATCGGACTTACACCTGCTTTGTTGTAAATTTTCATTGTTTCTTGCTGCCTCTTCATGGCATTATCCTTGTACTTATCGTTAATCGCTGTGATTTCTGGTCTAAGTACCTTCATCTTCGCTTGGGAAACATACGACTTGTAGGTCACAGGAGACATGGCCAAACGAACGACAATCGTCATTACGATGATGGCCATACCATAAGGTAAAAACGAGGCTAAAAAGCTGTAAAAAGGATTAAATATATATCTGTTGATCCATCCAAAAATCCCCCAACCAAAAGGAATAGAATCAGCTAAAGCATAGTCTTTATATGCGCTTAACACTTCTATATCTGTTGGACCAAAATAAAGTTTCATCGCTGAGGATAATTCTCCTCCCATGAGCTTTAAACTCACTTTTGAGCCGTAAGCCTTGGTGTATATTTCGTCTTTAGATTCCTCCTCAACTAAATTCTCAGAACTCAAATCAACCTTATCAAAGGCTTGCTCAGCCACTAGCATACTGCTAAAAAAGTGTTGTCGATACGAAATCCAATTCACCTTGTTTTCTGTATCCTCATCGAAGTCGCTTGAGGCAGATAGCTTCCTGATTTTTTTATTGTCGTATTGATAGGTTAATCGCGTATACCTGTTCTCATACATCACACTTTGGTCGAATCGCTTCGCCTTAAAATCCCAACTCAAATTGAGATCGTCAGAATCGACCAAATAGGAACTTAAGTTTTGACTTCGTATCGTATAATCCAGCAAATACTCATCTGGTTTTAAAACATAAACCACTTCTAGATAGGAATTTTCAGCCGTTTTCGCTTTCAATGATAGACGCGTGATTCCTTTGTCATCTTTATTAATAGAAGGAATAAAATACAGGTCTGTAGTTTTTAATAGGCGATTATCTGTGGTTCTAAAATTGACGCGAAGGTTAGAGTTATTTTCAGCAATCAAATGAACCGGTTCTTCTTTATAGTCTGAGTACTGCTTTAATTCAAGTGCTTTTACTTGGGCTCCCCTATGGGAAATTTCCATGCGCAACAACTCATTTTCAATAATCGTTGATCCCTCGTCTTGTGGTGTAAAGGCAAAAAGACCTACGGCATTTTGGTAAGCTTGATTCACAATAGAATCAGAAACCACCGCTGGAACAGCATCTATTTTGATTTCCGCCTCGCTTTCAGATGAATTTTCTTCCTGATTGGCCACAAGCTCCGCTGCTTTAGCTGCCTCTAATTCCTCAGGGGTTGGTTGGTTTAGGTAAAACCAAAACATCATAATGGCGAATATGAGAATAAAGCCAATGATTGAGCTTTTATCTAGTTTTCTTTCTTCCATAAAGCGTTAAAATAGCGTATTAAGTTCAAAGATAATGCTTATTGGCCTGTCCCTACAATTGATTTTTTTTGTGAGATAAGGCTGCAGCAATAAATGATACAAACAAAGGATGAGGGTTAGCCACCGTGCTTTTGTATTCAGGATGGTATTGAACACCTACATACCAAGGATGATTCTCAAGTTCGACAATCTCCACCAATTGAGTTTCTTTATTTCTACCCGTAGCCTTTAAACCTGCTTCTTCGAGTTGTTTTTCGTACTGATTATTGACCTCAAATCGATGCCTGTGACGCTCGTGAATGATTTTTGCATTCGAATAAATCTCAGAAGCTTTACTCCCTTCAGTCAATTCACATTCCCAAGATCCCAAACGCATTGTTCCTCCTAAATGTGTAATCTTTTTCTGTTCTTCCATCAAAGAAATTAAAGGTGAAGACGTATGTTCATCCACCTCAATTGAATTGGCATTTTCTATTCCCAAGACGTTACGAGCATATTCGACAATGGCCATTTGCATACCCAGACAAATTCCAAAAAACGGAACATTGTGTTCTCGAGCGTACTGAACCGCTTTTATTTTACCCTCTAATCCGCGTTTACCAAAACCGGGGGCTACTAGTAATCCGTTAAGTCCTTTAAGTTTGGCTTCGACTTCTGATACTTCTAGGGTTTCTGAATGAATTGAGACGACCTCAACCTCCACCCTATTTCGAGCACCAGCATGAATAAAAGCCTCTAAAATAGACTTATAAGAATCTTGCAGTTCAACATATTTACCGATGAGACCTATCTTGACGGTATCTTCTGGATAGGCCAAACGATCTAAAAACTCTTTCCAAGGACCTAATTCAGGAACACTATCGACATTTAATTTAAGCTTCTTTAGCACCACATCGTCAAGGCCTTCTTCGTGCATTAAAAGAGGTACTTGATATATTGTTGGGGCATCGATAGATTGGATGACCGCTTCTTTTGAAACATTACAGAAGAGCGCTAATTTTTTACGCTTGTCCTGGTCGATATCATATTCTGTTCTACAAACCAGAACATCTGCCTTAATACCACTCTCCATTAGGGTCTTAACTGAATGCTGTGTGGGCTTAGTCTTTAATTCGCCAGCGGCGGATAAATAAGGAACTAAAGTCAAATGTATCACTATTCCGTTGTGCTCTCCCAAGTCCCAAAGCAATTGACGTACAGCTTCAATATAAGGCAGTGATTCAATATCCCCCACCGTTCCTCCGATTTCTGTGATGACGATATCATAGTCTCCAGTTTGACCTAAAAGCTGAATGCGATTCTTGATTTCGTTAGTGATATGAGGAACCACCTGAACAGTCTTGCCTAAAAACTCACCACGGCGTTCTTTTTCGATTACACTTTGATAGATACGACCTGTGGTTACATTATTGGCTTGTGAGGTCGGTGTATTTAAAAAGCGTTCGTAGTGACCTAAATCTAAATCAGTTTCTGCTCCATCGTCAGTAACAAAACACTCTCCGTGTTCATAGGGATTTAAGGTTCCTGGGTCAACATTGATATAAGGATCAAACTTTTGAATGGTTACTCTATATCCTCTAGCCTGAAGAAGTTTTGCCAAAGAAGCAGCTATGATTCCCTTACCTAAAGAAGAAGTAACTCCGCCCGTAACAAAAACGTATTTAGTGGTGCTCATGGGTTTTTGATTGTATACGGGGTATAAAGGTACAATAATTGAACAGGTTTGAGCAAAATTCAATATCTTAAATGCACTAAAAACCTAAGCATGAACAGAAGAGACTTTATTCAAAAATCGGGTACGGGAGGTTTAGCCCTTTTATCAGCTAACACTGTAGCTCAAAACTTGAACCTAAATCCTGAGGAATTAAAAACATTAGAGCTCAAAAATAATATCAATCACAGCGTTTGTCACTGGTGTTTTGGAGATATTCAATTAGAAGATTTTTTGAAAATAATCAAAAACATGGGTATCAAAGCGATAGACTTAGTGGGACCTGAAAATTTCGATTTACTCAAAAAATATGATATACATTGCAGCATGTGTCAGGGTGCTGAAATCAGTTTAGTCGAAGGATTCAATGATCCCAAAAATCATGCTCAACTGATCGAAAATTATTCACGTGTTATTCCCAAAGTAGCTGAGGCTGGATTCACAAATCTTATTTGTTTCAGCGGAAACAGAAATGGCATGAATGACTACGTCGGTATTGAAAATTGCGTTAAAGGCCTATCTGAAATTATACCTTTAGCCGAAGAGCACGGAGTGGTGTTGCAAATGGAATTATTCAACCAACAAAACCATCCAGATTACATGTGTGATTCTAGTATTTGGGGCGTTGAATTATGCAGAAGATTGGGAAGCGATAACTTTAAATTACTCTTCGACATTTACCATATGCAAATTCAAGAAGGAGATATCATCAATAGCATTAGAACCAACCATCAATACTTTGGCCATTATCACACCGCTGGGGTCCCAGGTAGAAATGAAATCGGAGAAGACCAAGAGCTATATTATCCGGCCATTATGAAAGAAATTCTAAAAACAGGCTTTAAAGGGCATGTTGCTCAGGAGTTCATTCCATTAGGCGAGGACCCTATTGCATCGCTGCAAACAGCCTTCACCATTTGTGACGTCTAAAGGCTATTCCAGTGAAATCTAACCTGCTTGTCTAGGTCTGGATGAAGACTTTGATGAACGGGACAGGTATTTGCTACACGTTCTAGAATTTTAGCGTCTTTTTCAGGGAGTTCTGGCAAAAACAAGTCAACCTCTATACAAGAAATTCGTCTTGGATCAGAAGCCATGTGCTTTTTGATTTCAAGACGACTGTCTTTAAGTTCAATACCCATTTGATTTGCCTTAATGGCCATTACCGTAATCATACAGCTGCCAAGCGCATTAGCTACACAGTCTGTAGGTGAAAAGGCTTGACCGAGTCCATTGTTGTCAATTGGAGCGTCACTGTGGATCACCGACCCCGATCTCAAGTGGGTTGATGCTGTCCTGAGTCCACCTTGGTAAATTATTTCTGAGGTAGTTTTCATTGATTCTATTTCGTTCTAAATTCGTGTATTGCATAAGATAAAAGGAATGATTGATATATCCCCTTTGACTGCTTGAAAGGTCGTAATTAAACTTGCTGTAGGTGTATTCTTTTTCGTCTATTAGCAAGGTGCTTGTCAAAATATCCTTGTCATATGCCATTCTCAACACCAAATCAAAAACAAGATCAAACCCTCGAGCTGCATAGGCATTTGGAAAAAATCCATAACGATTCAAATAGCGTTTTGAAAATTCACTCTCAGATTCTGGCGTGTTGTAGACTGAAGGATAAACAAACTTCAAATTCGACAAATGCTCAAAGGAAATACTCTGACTTTCAAAAACCCGAGAAGCGTATTTGGTCGTAAAGAGCTGAATGATTCTATTTTCTTCTGAATTGATTGAATTCAATATACTTGTTACCCCTGAGGCTAAACTGGGCTTAGAAGTTTCTAAAAACACCCAATTCACTCGCGTTGAGTCAATTTGATTTAATTTAAACTCTTCTAAATCTAAAGAACTTTCATCTGTAATTTCAGTGACTTTTGCCTCTGGAAATGCAAATAGTAAATCTCGTTTGGCTTGACCGTCTTCACTACTATCGGTAATGATAAGTACCGATTCTTCTTCTTTTACTCTCAAGAGTTGAGCAATCATTTCTTCTCTAATTTCTGAAGGATCGGTAATAGAAAATAAAACATTATCGCTGTAAGTGTTCTCCACTGGTGCCGAAAGCGGAAATACAAAAGGAACAGTTGCCAAGGAGGTGCTTCTAGAAATTTCTTCTATGATACCAGACTGCAATGGACCTACAACAGCATCAAAACGACTGAGATCAGCGAGTTGAAGGTATGCTCGCACCCTTCCTCTATCCAATTCAGTATCAAAGGTCTCGTGAGTGACAAAAACACCATAGGATTGAAGCGAATCAATGGCCATTAAAGCACCTGAATAAAAACTTAGCGAGGTTTTCATATCAGTCCTTTTCTCAATTTCTTTTTGAGCCATTTCGGCGTCTAATGAATCAACACGATCTAAACGAAAGGGAAGCATAAAAAGCAATTCATGAGAAGAGCCAACTTGAATACTGTCTAACAGACTAAATTCGGGGCTAATCAACCCTTCTCGCACTGTACGGCTAAATCCTAAGGGTTTGGGTATTTTCAAAATCATTCCCGAAGACAATCCCTCTTTAATTTTAGGGTTTAGTCGGTATAAAGAAATCATATCGATATTGAGACTCTGCACGATACCGTATATGGTCTCTTTAGGTTGAACTTCATAAAACAAGAAGCTATCGTCATAAACAAAAGCTGTTTCCTCTTCTTCTTCTATGGTTGATTCTGTATACTCCTCCTGATTGGCATACTCGAGCTCCTTAATTTCTAAGGAGTTTGAAGGTACACTCAAAACAGCTCCAACACTAAGAGATGAAGAATTTTCAGGCAATTGAGGATTGAGACGCGAGAGACTATCCAAACTGATTTGGTAGCTGTAGGCAATACTCCATCGGGTATCTCCTTGTTTGACCTCATAAGTATTGAGATCACCTTGATTCACCGCGATGGCAGTACTTTTTTCTTTGTATACCGGAATCTTTAAAAGCTGTTTAGCTTTTAATTTTTTACGAACTGCTCTGGGGTTATATTTTAAGATATCCTCCTTTTTGACAGAAAACTTTAGGGCAATAGCATCTACATTTTCTTTTTTCTTGACCTTGTAATTTATAAATCCACTGGGCACATTTACCACCGCAGAAACCTGCTCTTTTTCTTCAAAAACAGGAATTCTTAAAATCATATTGATGTCCAATACCTCGGTATTCAAAAAATCGTTGAATCGAATCAATTCATCCGTTTCAATCTCATACTTTTTCGAGATTCCATAGATGGTTTCAGATTTAAGCACTCTATGCATCTTAAAACGCGCAGGTTTTTTACTTTCAACAACCTGAGCACTTAACCAATGAAAGGAGCATAAAACACCTAGGACTATAGCGTATATTCTTTTTTTCATTCCCACTCTATTGTTGCTGGAGGTTTTGAACTGATGTCATAAACCACACGATTTACACCCTTTACTTTATTGATTATTTCATTGGAAATACTCTGTAAGAATTCATGCGGAAAATTAACCCAATCCGCGGTCATACCGTCAGTACTCTCCACTGCTCTCAAGGCTACACAATTCTCATAAGTACGCTCATCACCCATTACTCCTACACTTTGAACCGGTAAGAGCATAGCCCCTGCTTGCCATACCTTATCGTAGAGTTCCCATTTTTTCAATCCATCTATAAAAATGGCATCAACTTCTTGCAGCATTCTGACTTTATCTGGAGTGATATCTCCTAAAATACGTATCCCCAAGCCTGGACCAGGAAATGGATGTCTACCCAAAATTGAGGGTGCTATTCCAAGAGTGGCTCCTATGCGTCTCACCTCATCTTTAAACAATTTCCGTAAGGGTTCTACGACTTTAAGTTTCATATAATCAGGTAATCCTCCCACATTGTGGTGACTTTTTATTGTTGCCGAGGGTCCACCAGTTGCAGATACCGATTCAATCACATCCGGATAAATCGTTCCTTGCGCTAACCACTTAGCGTCTGAGACTAGTTTAGACTCGCTATCGAACACATCAACAAAAACCCTGCCGATTGTCTTTCTCTTTTGTTCTGGGTCACTTACACCCTCTAATTCAGATAAAAAACGAGCTCCTGCATCCACTCCTTTAACATTCAATCCAAAATCTTTGTATTGCTCAAGAACTTGTTCAAATTCGTTCTTTCTCAAAAGTCCATTATTGACAAAAATACAATGGAGTCTATCCCCTATTGCCTTGTGCAATAGCACAGCAGCTACCGTGGAGTCAACCCCTCCTGACAATCCAAGTATTACACTATCTCCTTGGATTTGAGCCTTAAGGTCTTCAACAGTCTCTTCAACGAATGCGTTTGGCGTCCAATCTTGATCAAAATGTGCGATTCGAACTAAAAAATTCTCCAATACCTTAATTCCGTCCGTGCTGTGATACACCTCCGGATGAAATTGAATGCCAAAAGTTTGTTCGTTTTCAAACACAAAGGCAGCATTCTCTACATCAGCGGTACTGGCTATCTTTTTACAAATTGCAGGTAATGCACTGATGGTATCTGAATGGCTCATCCAAACCTGAGAATTGAGTTCTACGCCTTGCATCAAAGCTGACGTTTGTTCAATTTGAGTCAAGTTTGCTCTTCCGTATTCTCTAATTTTAGATGGTTTGACTTCTCCTCCTGCTTCACTAGCTAAATATTGAGCACCATAACAAATACCTAATAAGGGTAAGTTTTGGCGATACTTCGTCAAATCAATTTTTGGAGGATTTTCTCCACGAACCGAATGTGGTGAACCTGATAAAATTACAGCTTTATAAGCCTCTAAAGATTCAGGGGCCTTGTTATACGGTATGATTTCAGAGTAAATATTTAACTCTCTGATTCTTCTTGCAATCAGCTGAGTGTACTGTGAACCGAAATCTAAAATGAGAACTTTTTGATGCATGCACAAAAATAGCAACTTTGTATAGGAGTTTATTTCAAAAATTTGAATAATTCTTAAAATACTTATCCATCATCCATAGGCAACCCTTGAGCTTATTTTGAGAAAAATGCATTGCCGAGACAAATCAAAGAAAGGCTGCTCTTAAAGAGGCTGAAGCAAAAGCCAAACTAGAAGATTATAAAGTCTATGCGACGGCTTAAAGCCCTATAAAAAGTACTGAAGAATCCGTTTGTTTTTGAAATTCAGTATATACCACATCGATAAATCGAGAACCGTATTCACTGTAAAAGCTGCTAAAATTTTCAACGCGTTCTTGAGGTTTACCCAAGGGATAGAACAACTCATACAAGACTGATATTCGCTGAATCTCGTCTTTTAAAACCCTTTTTTGTGCGAGCAGTAATCTTTTCTCAAGCTTGTCTAAACCATTCATCTGTTTTTGACGTTGTGCTTGTACCGCTCCTTCAAAACTTTGGTCCGTTTTTTTCGAGCGCTCTTGCAGCAAGTCAAACTGCTCGTTTAACAAGTCTTTAAACTCGGTTAATTCCATAGGAATATTAGAAACTTTTCGAACCCACCGATTGATCAACTGATTTTTAGCATTGTTTAAATCACTATCAACAAGCTTTAATTTTTGCAATTTTCGATACGTTTTTTCGTCGGCAGCATAGACCGAATGTCTCAATTTCAACATTGGAAAAACCACTTGGAAGTGCTCAAAAACAGTCTTCAACTGAAACCAATAACTCAATTCGCCTGCTCCTCCGACATACATCAAATTAGGCAGGATGTATTCTTGATACAAGGGTCTTAAAATGACATTTGGTGAAAAACGCTCAGGAAAGACATCAAGCTCATTCAAAAGTTCGTCTTCAGAGAAATTTGCCTTGGTATTTACCAATTGATAAACATCCTGTTCAGCTTCAATTCGCTGCCGTTCTTGTTCGCTTAGGTAAAAAAGGTTAATATTTCTCGGAAAAACCTGTGCCTTATACCCATTTTCAACTAACTCATCACTTCGCTTTTTAACCAAGGTCTGTGAAGGCTTTGAGGTAATTTCTTCTTTAAACAGCGGAATCATCAATTTTTTTAAAGCCTTTTTATCAGCATCCAAAACCACCAAGCCATGGCGCTCGAAAAGTTGATGTACCAGAAAATGAGTGGCCTGGGAGAGATTTTCAAACTTTAAATACGCAGACTCAAAAAGAGCTTTGAGTTCAACATCATTTTTCGAACGACCTAATTGCGATTCAAATACCTCAAAAACCGCTTCGAGGCCACTTAAATCAAATTGTCCAACCGCTCCTTTTTGTGCACTATTCCATTGAAATTTTTTACCCTTAAACTGAAAGTGATTGATTTCTTCAAAATCGTGGTCTTCTGAAGCCATCCAGTAAACAGGCACAAAATTGTAATCGGGATATTCAGCTTTATATTTTTCACATAACACAATGGTGTGAAGAATTTTATACACGAAAAAAACAGGTCCAGTAAAAAGATTAAGCTGATGCCCTGTCGTTATAGTGAAGGTGTTTTTCTCTTTTAATAGCTCCAGATGTTGTAGCACTGCACTCTCTTGTAAATCAATAGCTAAAGTGTTATAGCTCCTCTTTATTTCATCGTGTAATACTGCTCTAAAGTTGTGATTATAACTGCTCGACTTTTCATCGATTTGCGCTTTGACATTTTCAAGATCTGCAAAACGATTATACCACTGTTGAGGTAATTGACCATCCAAATAATCCTTGAGTAAAGGATTGATGTTAAAACTTTCATTTGCGCCAAAAGCATACCTGGTCATCGCTAAAAAACTTAGAGAATTCAAAGATAAGCCATATCTTTCGTAGTAATCTAAAGACGTAAACTTCAATGAAGAACAAGAAATTTTCAAGCACGCTCATTTTAGTGCTTTTAGTCAATATCATTTTTGCTCAACAATTAATGAGCCCCGATGAATTTTTAGGCTATGAACTCGGAAGTCAATTCAGTAGACATCATCAGGTGGTAGACTACTACGACTATTTGGCAGAGAACGAAAAAGAACGCGTAAAAATAGTAGAATACGGCACCACTAATGAAGGACGTAAATTAAGAGTCGTAATCTTGAGTTCAGCCGAAAACATGGCAAACCTAAAAAGCATTCAAGAAAATCACTTAAAAGGTCTTCAAAGTGAAGAAACAGGAAACACAGCTGTAGTTTGGTTGAGTTACAATGTACACGGTAACGAGAGTGTAAGCACCGAAGCCTCAATGAAAACAGCACATCATCTCTTAACCCAAAAAAGTGAATTTTTAGAAAATACAGTTGTTCTTATTGATCCATGTATCAATCCTGATGGACGAGATCGCTATGTGAATTTATACAAGCAAAGACAACACAAATTATTACAAGCCGATGGCAATAGTGCCGAGCACTATGAAGGATGGCAAAGCGGCAGAACGAACCATTACATTTTCGATCTCAATAGAGATTGGGCTTGGATGACACAAAAGGAATCGCAACAACGCCTTGTAGCCTATCAGCAATGGATGCCACATATTCACGTTGATTTTCATGAACAGGGCGTAAATAGTCCGTACTATTTTGCACCGGCAGTTGAACCCTATCACGAAATAATTACCGACTTTCAACGAAGTTTTCAGGATAAATTAGGTCGAAATCACGCCAAGTATTTTGATGAAAATGGATGGCTCTTTTTTACAGACGAGAGATTTGATCTACTCTATCCGAGTTACGGCGACACCTATCCAACCTATAATGGCGCCATTGGGATGACCTATGAACAAGGCGGAAGCGGTAGAGCTGGGCTAGGGATTTACAATGCAGAAGGGGAATTATTAACCCTTAAAGACCGTATTGCACACCACTTTACAACGGGTATATCAACAGTGGAGGTAGCCGCTCAAAACTCAGAACAACTCATCACTCAATTCAACGCCTATTACAAAGACAATGAGACCGCTAATACTTCTTACATCATACAAGGTAATAGCGCTAGGCTTGAGGCCCTACAAACACTACTTCAAAAACACGGCATAGAAACTCAAAAAGCCTCCAATCAAAAAGTTAAGGGATTTGATTACCTCAGCAGTTCAGAAAAAATGGTAAACGTCAACACCGAGGCAATGGTGGTATCCACCAAACAAACCAAAGGAAAACTGGCTAGAGTGCTCCTTGAACCTAAGGCTTATTTGTCAGACTCTTTGACCTATGACATTACAGCCTGGTCTTTGCCTTATGCCTATGGGCTCAATGCCATTGAAACAGAACAACGAATTGCAACATCTGCTACACCTAATACCAAAGCATCAAAGCCAGCGCTTCAAAAGAGTTATGCCTACATCATCAAATGGGATTCATTTGAGAGTGCAAGAGCAACTGCAGCTTTAATGCAAAAAGGGGTTAAACTGCGCAATGCCAATAGGTATTTTGGGTTTGACAATACAGATTACGCTCCTGGTACCATGGTGGTCCTCCAAAGAGATAATACAGAAATTGACGATTTAAATGCCCTAATGAACAGCATCCAAAGTAATTATCATGTTGAAATAAGCTCCACCAATACCGGATATAGCGATCGAGGTAAAGATTTCGGATCATCTTATTTTCAACAAAAAAAGCAACCTCAAATCGCTGTATTAAGGGGAGATGGTGTTTCGAGCTATAGTTTTGGAGAATGGTGGTATTTTTTTGAACAAGACCTCAATATGCCATTCACGGCTATAGATACAGATTACCTCAGTCGTATTTCTTTGGAGAGCTATGACATTTTAATCATACCTAGCGGAAGAATTTCGAGCTTGTCTGATCGACAAACTGAGCAAATCAAAACCTGGACCCAAGGTGGTGGAAAACTAATTCTTCAGGGATCTTCATTGGCCTTAGCCAAAAAACTAGGCCTTTCCCTAGAAAAGAAGAAAATGGAATACGATATCGACAAGCGTTTACCAAACGACATGAGAGAACGAGAAATGATGAAATATCAGGTGACCGGAGCCATTTTTAAGGCTGAAGTAGATCAAACCCATCCTCTGGGGTACGGATTAGACACCAATTATTTTTCACTTAAACTCTATGCAGATAATTATGAATTACTCTCTTCAAACAATGCCATTGCCATTGGAGAAAACCACAGAGCTGTTTCTGGGTTTGCAGGAGAAAAAGTTCAAGAAAATACGGCCAACACCCTACTGTTTGGTTCTGAAAATTTAGGAAGAGGTCAGGTCATTTATTTGGTAGACAATCCACTCTTCAGAGGTTTTTGGTACCATGGAAAACTAATTGCAGCCAATGCCTTATTTCAAAATTAAGATGAAAAAAAATCGTTGCTTATTATTAGTTCTACTGAGCAGTAGCCTGACACTCATCGCTCAAAACAATTGGGAGCCTACTCGCTTTCAAAAAGAAGTTGATGCCATCGTTACCAAATACCAAAACACTGCAATTACTGAAAAGGGGCCTGTTGTTTTTACAGGATCTTCAAGCATTCGGTTTTGGCGCAATGTAAGTGAACTCAATACCTCTGAAACTATTTTAAATACCGGGTTTGTAGGGTCAACAGCTCTTGATTTAATTCACTATATAGAGCCTTTGGTACTGCAATACAATCCAAAGCAAGTATTTGTTTACGAAGGGGATAATGATTTAGCGATAGGACGTTCGGTAGCTAAATCCAAGCGACACCTCAAAAAGGTATTTAGACTAATTCGAAAGCACAACAAGAACACAACGATTGTATTTATTGCCGCCAAGCCAAGCATTGCGAGATGGAATCTGCGTTCTAAATTTTTAAAGCTCAATAGTAAAATTGAAAAAATGGCCCGTTCAAAGGCATATTTGAGCTTTGCTGATGTAGACACCCCTATGCTTATCGATGGTGAAATAAACAAAACTATTTTTATCAATGATGGACTTCATATGAATGCCAAAGGCTATGAAATATGGTCTAAAGTCATAAAACCTCTTATAAATTAAACAACTAAACTAAAACCCATGAAGATTTTGAAATTAAGTATTTGGATGATTGGAATTGCACTCATAAGTTCATCTTGCGAATTGCTGAATCCACAACCAAAAAGTCCAGTAGAGGCTCAAGCAACTACAATGGATGATATCTCTATTCTCCCTGAACCTATGTATACAGAGGCAGGCGGAAGCAGTTTTATCCTTTTTGATGCCTTGAGTGTTTTATCTAATCCGAGTCAAGAAAAAAATCAAAATGCACTAATCAGCGGTTTAGAAGAGCGCGTAGGCTTTGCTCCTGAACTCATCGAGAACAATCGAGATTATCAAATTGCGCTAAGCATAGAACCACTCAATGAAGAAGCACTTGGTAATACGGCAAACGAGGCCTTGTTAGACGAGGCTTATGTGCTGGAAATTTCTGAAAAAAATATCCTTTTAAAAGCAGCCACAGATGAAGGTTTATTCAGAGGAATTCAAAGCTTGTTACAGCTGGTTCCAAGCGAATCACTAACTGAAGGAGAACAGGAGGTTTATGTTTTACCTACTCTCAAAATCGTCGATATGCCACAGATGGAAATCCGATCAGCGATGTTAGATGTCGCGCGACATTTCTTTTCGGTAGACGAGGTTAAACGCTACATCAATCAACTAGCACTTTATAAATACAATACATTCCACATGCACCTCACCGATGATCAGGGATGGCGAGTAGAGATGAAAAACTGGCCTGCCCTTACTGAGATTGGAGCTGCTACAGAAGTTGGCGGAGGTGCTGGAGGTTTTTACACCCAAGAAGAATTTATAGAACTTATCAATTATGCCGCTGATCGTCATATCGAAATCATACCAGAAATTGATATGCCAGGACATACCAATGCAGCCATTGTAAGTTATCCTCAACTCAATGGAAACGGCAAAACGCCTGAAGTTTATACCGGCACAAACGTAGGGTTCAGCACCTTTGATGCAAACAACGAAGAAGTATATGCGTTTTTAGATGATATTCTTGGACAATTCGCAGCCATGTCTCCCTCTAAATACATTCATATTGGTGGAGATGAAAGCCATGTCACCAAAAAGAAAGACTACATCAAATTTGTAGAACGCGTGGAAGCTCTCGTTCGTAAACACGGAAAAGTGGCCATAGGATGGGATGAAATCACTCAGGCCGACATCTCAGGTCCTGCAGTCGTACAACTGTGGAACAATGAAGAAAATGCCTTAGTGGGTGTTGAAAAAGGTATGCCCATACTCTTGTCTCCAGCCAAAAAAGCTTATCTAGATATGAAGTATAACGAAGATTCAGAATTCGGTCTAAACTGGGCGGCCTATATCGAACTAGAAGATGCCTACAACTGGAACCCCTCTACTTATTTCAGCGATTTAGACCCTAGCGTCATTCTAGGGCTCGAGGCTCCACTGTGGTCTGAAACAATCTACGATTCTGCTTCCTTAGAATATCTTGCCTTTCCACGGGCCATCGCTTATGCTGAACTTGCCTGGTCTCAAACCGATAATTACAACTGGGAACGTTTTAAATCAAAACTAAAGTCTCATGGAAGTTGGCTTGAAAAACAAGAGATTAACTTTTACCACTCAACTGAAATAGATTGGTAACAAAAAAAAGGATCATTAAATAATGATCCTTTTTTTTATTCCTCTTCCTTATCTTTAGACATTACCAACAATTTGTGCTCCACTAAAATATTGTACCATCTGATGATTTTTTTAATGTCACTCGGATAGACACGATCTTCGTCGTAATTGGGTAAAATTTCAAAAAAATATTCCTCTAAGGCTAATTTATCAGCCTTGTGACTTATCGAACTGGTACTGCCATTTTCTTTTTGCAAGAGCAATTCAAAAACCTCTGGGAGTGGTTTTTCTTCTTCAAGGGTAAAAACAGAAATTTCAGAAAGTACGCTCACCTGATTTCTTAGGTTTACAGTTAAGCGTTTTCCGTCTGTAAGAGATTCTGCTACAAACCCTGATTTTGTCTGTGTTAGCAATTTGAACAAACCTGGCTTTCCACCAATGGCTATAATTTTATCCAATTTCATTTATCGTCTATTTTTCTTGTTTTTTGGGAATTTCATTCTGTAATCACAATCAACTTCTCCTCTGCTGATCTTTTCTAACTTTCCTTTAATCAATCGCTTTTTAAGCGAAGACAATTTATCGGTAAAAAGAATCCCTTCGATGTGGTCGTATTCGTGTTGAATCACTCGAGCGCATAGACCGTCGTAGGTTTCGGTTACTTCCTTAAAGTTTTCGTCTAGGTAGTGAATGTGCACCACATCTTTTCGGCTTACTTCTTCTCTGATATCTGGTATGCTCAAACAACCCTCATTAAAAGACCACTCTTCTCCTTCTTCAGTAAGCGTTGGATTGATAAAAACCTTTTTAAAATTTTCGAGTTGTTTTTTCTCTTGTTCAGTTTCTCCGTCCTCTGCAAATGGACGGGCGTCAATCACAAAAATACGCAGTGATAAACCTATTTGGGGAGCAGCCAGACCTACACCACTAGCCTCATACATGGTCTCCCACATGTCTGCTATAAGCTCTTGCAAGCCTGAGTGATCTGCAGCGATTTCCTTTGCTTTTTTCTTCAATACGGGATCTCCGTATGCAACTATGGGACGTATCATAAAGATCTATCTAAAAATGACTGTAAAATTATGGTTGCACTGATTTCATCTAAGCGACCCTTTTCTTGTCTTTTTTTCTTGGGTACACCAGCATCGACCATTGATTTTAGCGCTAATTTAGAACTAAATCGTTCGTCTTGCCAATGAATACTCAAATCTGGAAAATATCGACTTATTTTTTTGACTTGTTGTTGAATGAATTCAAAAGATTCAGAGTGCGCTCCTGACATTTGTTTCGGCTCACCCACTACTATTTGCTCAAAGATTTCCTTTTCGTATTCCAACTTTAATTCTTGGATTAACTCTGTGGTTAAAACCGTTTTTAGGCCTGACGCTATCATGCCTAAAGAATCAGTATGTGCAAGTCCTGTTCGCTTTTCTCCTATGTCTAATGCTAAAATTCTCAAACAAAAAAGGTTCTTTTTGTGCAAAAATAGCGCAAATTTAATGAGCGCTAGCCCGTTGAGCAGATGTATCTTTGCACAAAAATTGAGATATGCAACAGTTACGAGAAACTATAGAACAAGCTTGGGAAAACCGCTCCTTACTTCAAGACAAAAATGTAATCGATGCCATCAGAACCGTTATCGGTAACTTAGACAGTGGCGATCTACGATGTGCCTCTTATGAGAATGGAACTTGGCAAATTAATGAATGGGTAAAAAAAGCTGTAGTTCTCTATTTTCCGATACAACAAATGGAAGTTTTAGAATGTGGCATCTTTGAATACCACGATAAAATGCCCTTAAAAACGAACTATAAAGAAAAAGGAGTTCGTGTGGTACCCAATGCTGTTGCACGTCATGGTGCCTTCTTAGCCGCTGGAACCATTTTAATGCCGAGTTACGTCAATATCGGAGCTTATGTCGATGAGGGAACAATGGTTGATACCTGGGCGACTGTTGGAAGTTGCGCCCAAATAGGCAAAAACGTTCACCTCAGCGGAGGCGTAGGAATTGGTGGTGTATTAGAACCCCTACAAGCCGCTCCTGTAATCATTGAAGACAATGCATTTATCGGATCAAGGTGTATTGTAGTCGAAGGTGTTCGCGTCGAAAAAGAAGCTGTTCTAGGTGCTAATGTAGTGCTCACTGCATCTACTAAAATAATCGATGTTACAGGTGAGGAGCCCGTTCACTACAAGGGCTATGTTCCCTCAAGAAGTGTTGTAATTCCCGGAACCTACCAAAAAGAATTTAAGGCTGGAAGTTTTGGTGTACCCTGTGCCCTTATTATTGGAAAACGCAAAGAAAGTACCGACAAGAAAACTTCGCTAAACGACGCCCTTAGAACTTACGATGTAGCCGTTTAAGAGGCTTTTTGAATACCAAAGGCTGTTCGTGTCAATCGCTCTTTTTTCGTCTGAGCCCTGATGCCCTTATTCTTGGCAATCGATTCAGGTGTTTTATAGCCCCTTTTGTGATCCAGATGAACACAAATAGCGCTGTATCTAATTTGAATAGGTTTTATACCTGCATTTACAAGTCGTTCACCAAGTTCACGGTCTTGGCCTCCGTATTGCATTCGTTCATCAAAACCATTGACCTCTAACAAATCGCTCAACCAGCCACTTGCATTGTGTCCATTCCAACTTGGAGTAGTTGGGGTGATTTTATTCATGAACCTCGCTTTCCATCCCCTAAGGGTCAATTTAAATCGCTTCTTTGAAGACGGATAACCCGCTGCTAAAAGCCATTTAATATCAAAACAAGATTGGTCTTGAATCGTTTGTTCGCTTATAGCCTTTGAGGTATTCATAGGCAGCATGACATATCCTCCCGAAAGAAAACAACCCTTTTGTTTATACTGATTGTGTACTGCTAAAAAATCCTCTCGAGGAATACAATCTCCATCAGTCATAACGATATATTCGTATTTAGCAGCCATCAGGGCTTTATTCAGAATTCTTGACTTTTGAAAGCCTTCATCCTCCTGCCAAATATGTTGTATGGAGAAGTCGACTAGGCTCGACATTCGATCGATACAGGCTTTGGTTTGAGGGCCTGAACCGTCATCCGCAATGACGATTTCAAACGCTTTAAACGTTTGAGATTGAAAACCCCATAAGACAAGTTCTAAATAACGTTCAGAATTATAGGTGCTTATAACAACAGAAATACCTTCCTTTTTCATCAGATTGAAATACGCTTCAAAAATAGGAAAGTCTTAAGGTTTATCTTTGGAAAATGAAATCTATCGTATTTTTTTGTCCAACATCAACCTGGGGTGGCGTCGAAAAAAATGTAAGGCTCAGAATTGAGTTTTTGTTAGACTCGGACTATGAAGTACACCTGATTCTCCTGAGAGGATTATTTCAAGAAAAATTTGATTTCAAACACAAAAACTTCAAGATACATCAGGTTTCGAGTCGAGGCGGCGACCTTAATTTTATGGTGGTCAATCGCTATGTCAAATTACTCAAACAAATAAGGCCTCGTATTATCTTTTCAGCTTTGAAAAAAGATTGGTGGTTGGTGTCTTTAGCCGCCCACCTGGCAGGTAAACCCAAGGTCATTCTCTACCTGGGAATCTCTAGAAAAATTTCCAAAAGCCTAAAGTATTACCTCTTATTAAAACGACTTCGTCCAAATATTTTGGTAAACAGTCATGCTTTAAAAGACCGAATTTGTGCTCAAAACAATTGGATTTCCCAACAAAAAGTCAAAGTGATACACAATGGTTTTCGGCTTCCCACACTACCCAAAACTGATGAAGTTCTGCGACTTCGAAAACAGTACAACATCCCTGAAAATGCCTTTGTTGTGGGCTGTGCTGGGCGATTTTCAGCTCAAAAAGGTTTTGATCAGCTTGTAGATATCGCTTCCTTAACCGCTACAAACATCCATTTTATACATGTTGGAGCAGGACCTCTTGAACATGAAATCAAAAGTCAAGTACTGCACTCTGCGCACCATAAACGCATTCATTTTTTAGGAGGATTTAAACACTCAGAAATGCATGCCTTTTATGCCGTACTCGATTGTTTTTTACTCTGCTCTCGACGTGAGGGTATGGCTAATGTATTAAATGAAGCCATGAGTTTCGGAATCCCTTGTATTTCTACCAAAGTGGATGGTAGTACAGAGTTACTTGAAAACGGAAAACGAGGTATTCTAGTCGAAATCAATGATGTCCCAAATATGGCTAAATCCATAACAGATTTGTGCGAAAACCGCATTAAATTTGCAAGTGAAGCGCTAAGAAATCACATTGATGAACATTACTCACTTGGTCAAATGATTCAAAGCACTTTAGAATTCTTTGATGCCTAAAAATGAAACTAAAAGAGTACTTTCCATCCTTCATTCAATCTTTTCGATTACAAGGTCGAGACCAAGCCTATTTTTTTGAGCATAAAAATATCTTGAATGTCATTGTGAGTTTAACAGCTATTGAATCAAGACTGGATAAACTTCATTTGGTGTTAAAATCAATTTGGGACAATACTGATATTCCAAAGCGTATTGTACTCAATCTACATCCCCGATTTGAAAATAAACTACCCCCTACACTATCCGAATTACAAGGAGCTCATTTTGAGATTCATTACACAGAACTCGACTGTCCACACGCTAAATTAGTGCCGAGCTTAAAGCGTTTTCCCGATGATTGCATCATCAGTTGTGACGATGATTTACTCTATCAAAAAAATTGGTTGAAACTGCTCTATGAGGCGCATTTAAAACATCCTAAGGCTATCATTACCAATCAGAGTAGGATCATTTCCTATGACAATGCACAACATATTTTGCCTTACACCGAATGGAGAACATCCTACGATGCCAGTATACAATCAGACGCATTATTACCCATTGGTTCCTCTGGAACTTTGTATCCGCCATCTAGTCTTTATCATGAAGTTCTAAACGAGGAACTTTTTTTAAAGCTCTGTCCAAAGGCAGATGACTTATGGTTTAAAATGATGTCCTTTTTAAATAAGACCGACAGCATTCTTGCTGAAAACCGAGCAAAACCTGCTTTACCCATTATCGGAAGTCAGCAAATCAGTTTATCTAGCACCAACATTAAAGAAGATAAAAACAGAGTCCAATGGCTCGCCTTGAGCAAACACTTTAACGTAAATCGGTTATGAGTAGTTCAAAAAAACCAATACAGTTTGATTTTAAACCTGCACTAGAAGCTTTAAGGGCAGGAAAACTTATTTTATACCCCACGGATACCATTTGGGGAATCGGTTGTGATGCGACCAATGCCGATGCTGTTCAAAAAGTATACGAGCTCAAAAGACGAGAAGAATCCAAAGCTATGGTTTGCCTTGTTCAATCAGAGGTTCAATTAGAACGCTACTGCCAGGCTATACCCGATGTAGCTTACGACATTTATGAATTCGCCGAGAAACCTACTACCTTAATTTTGGATCAAGCAAAAGGAATCGCCCCTAACGCAATAGCCGAAGACGGGTCATGTGCTTTTAGAATTCCCAAAGATGACTTTTGTCAAAAATTGTTACAACAGTTTAAAAAACCACTCATCGCTACCTCGGCAAATATTTCAGGTCAGCCGGCTCCAAAAGGATTTAAAGAGATTCAAAACGAAATTTTAGAAGGCGTTTCATATGTGGTACCTTTGCCCGATAAGGCAAGTGAAAACAAGCCATCGACCATCATCAAAATTGCTTTTGATTGTACGATGAATATTATTAGAGCATAAAATCGGTATCGTTGAAAAGTTATCCTCAGGCACTTACAAATCCCATTTTTGAGTTGATTGGCCAAATTGCTGATGAAAAGCAACTCTCGTGCTATGTCATAGGTGGGTTTGTACGAGACTTTTTTTTGAAAAGACCTACCCCCAGTGATATCGATATCGTTTGCATTGGAAGTGGTATTGAATTGGCCAAAGCCGTAGCTGAGAAATTACCGGGATCACCCAAGGTCAGCATCTTTAAAAACTTTGGTACAGCGATGATTAAAAACGCTTCATTTGAATTGGAATTCGTTGGAGCCCGCAAGGAAAGTTATCAAAGAAACTCTAGAAAACCGGCTATCGAGAACGGCACCCTGGACGACGATCAAAAAAGAAGAGACTTTACCATAAACGCCTTAGCCTTAAGTCTAAATTCAACAAATTTCGGTTGCTTACTAGACCCTTTTGACGGACTAGAAGACCTGGACAAGCAAATCATTAAAACCCCCTTAAACCCTGAAGAAACCTATTCAGATGATCCTTTACGGATGATTAGGGCCATTCGTTTTGCCACCCAGTTGAAGTTTAAAATCAGTGATTCGTCTCTACAGGCGATTCAACAACAAAGTGAGCGACTTAAAATTATCTCCAAAGAACGAATTACAGAGGAGCTGCATAAAATCATGCTGAGCAAAAAACCATCTATAGGTTTAGCGCTTTTACACAAGACAGACCTATTGCGCTTTATTCTCCCTGAGCTTATTGCTTTGCAAGGAGTTGAAGAAGTAGAAGGACAGCTTCACAAAGACAACTTTTGGCACACTCTTGAAGTGGTTGACAATATATCTGCGCATACGGATAAGTTGTGGCTCAGATGGGTTGCCCTCTTACACGATATTGGCAAGGCGCCCACAAAGAGATTTGATAAAAAAATCGGATGGACTTTTCACGGACACGAATACGTAGGATCAAAAATGGTGTACAAACTCTTTAAGCGATTGAGATTGCCTTTGAATGACAAAATGAAATACGTTCAAAAATTAGTGGCTATGAGCTCAAGGCCTATCGTCATTTCAGAGGAATTTGTCACCGATGCAGCCGTACGAAGACTCGTTTTTGATGCCGGTGATGACATTGAAGACCTTATGACCCTCTGTGAAGCTGATATCACTACAAAAAATGCTTACAAACAGAGAAAATACCGCGAAAATTTTGTGAAGGTCAGAGCCAAAATTCAAGAAGTTGAAGAACGAGATCGCATTCGAAATTTTCAGCCGCCGATTAGTGGTGAGCTCATTATGAACACCTTTTCAATCGGTCCAAGTAAAGAAATTGGGCTCATTAAAGAATTCATAAAAGACGCGATACTCGAAGGAAAGATACCGAACCAATACGAAGCTGCCTTTGAATTAATGCTTCAAAAAGGAAATGAATTAGGATTAAATGCTACGACACAATGATCAATAGATATACTGCTTTAGCGAAAATTACCCTTGCTCTGATTTACCTTGTCATCCTAGCGGGCTCAGTCGTTCGAATGACAGGAAGTGGAATGGGTTGTCCAGATTGGCCAAAATGTTTTGGATACGCTATACCTCCTACCCAGGAATCCACATTAGAATGGCAAAGTGAGCGAGAATTTAAAAAAGGACAAGTCATTATTTTGGAGGAGCAACTCAAAGTGGCTAAAAAAGATTTCACCACTGCTTCAGCATTCAACCCCTCTAATTGGAGCAATTACGACAAGCACAATTATGCAGAATTTAATGTGTGGCATACTTGGATTGAATTTATCAACAGATTACTTGGTGCACTCGCAGGATTGTTCACCCTATTGCTCTTGTTTTTTGCATTTGCCATAAAACCTATACGCACCAAGTACGTGGTGTACAGTTTGTTTTTGGTTCTAGGGATGGGATTTCAAGCATGGCTTGGAGCCAAGGTGGTTTATTCGGTTTTAAACCCTTTTAGGATAAGCTTACATATGGGTATGGCCCTGTTAATCGTTGCTGTACTTCTTCGTTTTATTCACGATTTAAATCATCCCGTCAAAGGTGAATTATTCCAACCCAAACTGAGAAACATGGTTGGATTAGCATTGCTCTTAAGCTTGGCACAGATTGCTATGGGAACCCAAGTTCGGGAGGTTGTTGACTTGCAAGTGGATCTTTATGGATACGATCAAAAATCAAAATGGCTCGAAGACCCAACGCTTTTATTTTATGTGCATAGAAGTTTTTCTATTTTGGTTTTGAGCCTTAATCTTTATATCGCCTATATGCTAAAAAATATTAATCCAAAAGTCAATGCTTTTAATTGGGTCATCGTATTTTTAGGCCTTGAAATTGCAACGGGTATAGCGATGTACTACTTTGATTTTCCTTGGGCAAGTCAACCCTTACATTTAATTATTGCCACCTTTATTTTTGGATTTCAATACTACGGATACGTCAGAATAAGTAAAAACCTCAATAGAGCCAAATGATATATAAAATAAGAGTCATTCTAGACGCCAAAGAAGACGTCTTTCGGGATATTGCCGTCGAAGAGGATATCCAACTTGAAGAATTACACAATGCCGTCGCCCAAGCCTTTGGATTTGATGCCTCAGAAATGGCTGCTTTTTACAATTGCGATGACAATTGGAATCAGCAAGAACAGTATTCTCTTTTTGACATGGGAGAAGAGGAAACAGCATTAATGTCAGAGACCCCGATGAAAGATATACTCAATGAAGAGGGCACAAAATTGATTTACGTCTATGACTTTTTCAATATGTGGACCTTTTTTGTTGAACTCGCTAGCGTTGAATCCAAATCAACTGAATTCAGCTATCCACAATTACTCTTTAGCTTTGGCGTGTTGCCTGAAAGCCCACCCGAAAAAGAGTTCAACTTTGAAACAGAAGATGAAAACGATGATTTAACTATGGGATTTGATGATATGGAATCTTTTGATGACATGGAGGCCGATCCAGAAAACTGGTATTAGACTATGATTAATTTTTACGGCGCACAGTTCACAGGACTTTCTTTACACCAAGTAGGTAACAAACACAAGAATGAGAGTGTTATTCTATCTGAAAGCACTCAGGATTTAGACGATGAACTGTCACAGTTGTTACGAGAATACTTTTTTAAGCCTTTTAGAGAAAAAGAAGAAAATTTTTTCAATTTTACCCATGAAATTGATTTAGAATTTAATGAAATCTATACGCTTTGTGCCTCCTTATTCGATCAACCTGAATCGCTGCACCTCACCTCTAAAAAAATTGCTACTCACCTCTACGACAAATCAAATCACCCACATATCAAAAGCGGAGAGCTTTATGTAGCTCACTTTGAAAACATTGTGGTAGACAACGAAAAAGTTGACGCCATAGGCATCTTTAAAAGTGAATTGAAACACGACTTTTTAGAATTCGAAAACGATGCAAACTCGATTAATCTGATATTGAGAAAAGGTATTTCCCTTTCAAGACTAGACAAGGGATGTCTTATTTTTAACGCCCAAAAAGAAGAAGGTTTTAAAGTACTCAGTGTAGACAACAACAGGTATGATACGAAGTATTGGAATCAGGAATTCTTATCGATTGATCCCTTGACCGATGAACGCTTCTTCACTAAAAACTACCTCAAGTTTTGCAAAGATTTTGCGAAGGATGTAGTACTTCCGGCAGAAGACAAACAGCAAGAGGTTTTATTTATGAACAAGGCCGTCAACCATTTTGCTAAAAATGATCGTTTCGAAGAAAGCCAGTTTTTAAATGAAGTGATGGATAATCCTGAACTCATTCCAGAGTTTAAGCATTACAAAGTTGAACGTGGACCAAAATACAGCATAGAAGATGTATCAGATTTCGGTATTGCCAATAAGGCGGTATCCGAGGTGCGAAAGAAATTTAAAAACGAGATACATCTCGACACCAATATGCATATTAAATTAGATTTCATCAACAGTGAATCTGCGTCTCAATTCATCGAAAAAGGATGGGATGAAGAGCGACAGATGTATTACTACTTGCTGTATTTTAATCAAGAAACAAAGAAATAGCGTTTAAATACCCCAATTCAGATCTTTATAATTCTTGGTCACAAAAGAGAGGGCACCGTTTAATATTTGCCCCATAGTCACGCAAGATTTAAAGTAAGGATCTTTAGTAAGCTTGTAAATTTCTTGTCCCAGCGCAGCAGTTCGAGTGGAGTCTGAAACAATATCTAGTTTACAAATCTCCATCAGACGTCTGAGTTGTGTTTCATTACTGAGCGCTCTTTTGGCAAGAATAGATCTTTCTTCTCTTTTGTACTGATCAATCGAATCTTTGAGTAAAAATTTCTTGATCAAATCAACCATACTTTTATTTTCCTCAAAAAATTGAGGGCGATACACCTTAAGATTTCCCTCATAGAATTGTTGATCAAAATCAATAGGGCGGATCTTGTGAATAACACTGTCAAAATCATGCACTGGAATAACCACATAGTTGTAAGAGCGCATATCTCCCAACAATCGAATCATACAGCGTTCATTGAACTTTACAAACTCTTTTGCAAGCTGATTCTGTTGCGATTTTGAGAGTTGAGGCAAGTATTCTTCTATAAAAATGTCCCCTGGAATTCCTGAAATATGCTCCTCAATCAACGTGCCTTCATAAACCAAAAAGTTCAAGTTATAAGGCGATAGCAAATGTTCGAGTTCTAGCCCATAGAGTCTTGAGGCGTCTGTTTTCTTGACGTAGAAATAGGTGTAATTGTCGTTGAGAATATTTCTGACCTTCACCCTAAAGGGTTTTGAATTACCAAAAGTGCAAAAGTCTACCGCATCTACTGATAAGTACTTGATTATTTCTTCATTACCATCTGAATGTAGGTTCGAGTAGATTTGTTTAAGGCTTTTATCGATCTCCTCTCGCTCTAACTCGGGATAAACCACCCGTACCCAAAGTGTATCCCTCTCTTTTGCGTCAAATACACTTACAGCCGTCTCAAACCGAAGTAAGTCTTCGTAGAAAATTGGAATTTCAATAAGTCGATTGTAACGGTTTAGGTAGTGCCTAAAACCACTTGATACCTCAAAGGCAGGCTTTTTATAGAAAAGTAGTTTTTCCCGTTGCATACAGACAAGGTATAAAACTTTAAACGCATTAAAAAACAAAGAAGTAGTCGAATGTACTTTGGCGTATACCCGGTATATCCCCTAACTTTATATCATGAAATTCAAATTAATTTCTGATTACGCTCCTACAGGTGATCAGCCGCAAGCTATCGAAGCACTCTCTAAGGGTGTTAAAGAAGGTGAGGCTTTTCAAACCCTATTAGGAGTAACCGGTTCCGGAAAGACCTTCACGGTAGCCAATGTCATTGAAAAAGTGCAGCGACCAACCTTAGTTCTCGCCCACAATAAAACCTTGGCAGCACAGCTCTATTCAGAGTTCAAACAGTTCTTTCCAGAGAATGCCATTGAGTATTTCGTTTCTTACTACGACTATTATCAACCGGAAGCCTATATCCCAACCAGTGGCACATACATTGAAAAAGACTTGTCGATCAATGAGGATATTGAAAAATTGAGATTGAGTACCACGTCTTCGCTGCTCTCAGGTCGACGAGATGTACTTGTTGTAGCCTCAGTTTCATGCCTCTACGGAATCGGAAATCCCATTGAGTTTCAAAAAAATGTAATCCGCATTCGAAAAGATATGGTTCTCTCGAGAACCAAATTTCTGCATTTATTAGTGCAAGGATTGTATTCGAGAACCACAGCCGAATTCAAGAACGGAAATTTCAGAATCAAAGGTGATGTTGTAGATGTGTTTCCAGGTTATGCCGATTACGCCTTCAGAATTCATTTTTTTGGAGATGAAATTGAAGAAATCGAAGCCTTTGATCCGAATTCTAATCTTATTTTAGAAGACTATGACCAATTGCATATTTATCCTGCAAATATGTTTGTCACCTCCCCTGACGTGCTTCAGAATGCCATCGTACAAATTCAGGATGATCTGGTCAAACAGGTTGATTATTTTAAGGATATCGCTAAACCTCTTGAAGCAAAACGATTAGAAGAGCGCACTACTTTTGATTTAGAAATGATGCGTGAACTGGGCTACTGTTCTGGAATTGAGAATTATTCAAGGTATCTCGACGGCAGGGCTCCAGGAACAAGACCCTTCTGTCTATTGGATTATTTTCCAGATGATTATTTAATGGTGGTGGATGAAAGTCATGTCACCATTCCTCAAGTTCATGCCATGTATGGTGGCGACAGATCTCGAAAGGAAAACTTAGTCACTTATGGGTTTCGATTACCCGCTGCCATGGATAACAGGCCTTTAAAATTCGAAGAATTTGAAGAACTACAAAATCAGGTTATTTATGTGAGTGCAACTCCCGCAGACTATGAGCTCAAACTTTGTGAAGGCGTTTTTGTAGAGCAAATCATTAGACCAACCGGACTTCTAGACCCGGTTATTGAGGTTAGACCTACCAAAAATCAAATTGATGACTTGGTCGAAGAGATTAGAAAACGAGAAGAATTAGACGAACGTGTTTTGGTCACAACGCTGACCAAGCGAATGGCCGAAGAATTGACCAAATACCTGACAAGAATTGGAGTGCGCTGTAGATACATCCACAGTGATGTGGACACCTTAGAACGAGTTGAAATCATGCAAGATTTAAGGAAAGGGCTATTCGATGTACTTATAGGGGTAAATCTCCTGCGAGAAGGTTTAGACCTACCAGAAGTCAGTCTAGTCGCCATTGTAGATGCTGATAAGGAAGGATTTTTGAGAAGCAATAGAAGTTTGACACAAACCGTAGGTCGGGCAGCGAGAAATGTAAATGGAAAAGCCATTATGTATGCTGATAACGTTACAGACAGCATGCAAAATACCATTGATCAAACCTCCTACAGAAGAACAAAACAAATGGACTACAACGAAAAAAACAATGTAGTTCCAACTGCTCTACACAAGAAAATAGAAACCGCTTTAGACAGTTTACTGAACACTTCAAAAGCAGAGGATAAATTTACTGCTGCTAAAGATGAAGAGGAAATAGCATATTTACTACCTCATGAAATCGAAGAGATGATCAAGAAAAAGAGAAAGGAAATGCAAAAAGCAGCTCAAGATTTAGATTTCATGCAAGCCGCAAAGCTTCGAGATCAAATCAAAGAATTAGAAGTTCAAAAAAAGGGCTAACCTCAATAAGAAATTACTCGCACCTTAGAATACAAACTCAATGACACTTTAGGTCATTTCCTCGAACCAAACCTGGATTAGCTTCTCCACATACCAAGTATTGCGCTCCTTCAAAAGTGCCTTTAAAAAATTGACTTTTGATCTCTACAAAGTCTTTTAGTGTTGTTTCTAAATGAACGCCTAAGGAAGGATACATGATAGGGTATTGTCCGTTGGGCACATCCTCAGAATGATCATAAAAATTATAGGCATGGCCAAATTCGTGATACATTAAAATTAGTCGTCTCACCTTGGAATAATTCTCCCAAGCATCTTTTGATATGCGAACATATACACTAGGAGGAGTGCGCGTCCCAAAAGCACAAGGAACGGCGTATCCAGCATAATCAGGAGAGAGTTCTACGGAGTTATCTGTACTCCACTCAATACTCGTAGTCCAACCTTCACCATAGCCTTCTATACCTTCACGTCGTGAATCTTTTTTATAAAGGTCCCAATAATCTCTTGGATGTGCATCCGGCCCTACTTGATCGTAAAACGGATCGGTAAAAACCTCTAAGTTGGGATCAAATTCTGCCGGAGTAAAAGAGGGTGAAGAATCCTTTGTACATGAAGCTGTAAAAAGTACTAAACCCAATATTAAAATCTTTTTCATCTTTTGTGTTTTAAATCAAAATTAAAAAAAAAGGAGGAGCAAATGCCCCTCCTTAACACAATTAACTAATAGACAGCGTTCGTTTAAGTTTTGATTTTGATTCTTTTTTTAATGGCAATTGTATTTCGAGAAGTCCATTGTTATAAGAGACGTTAATTTTTTGCTGATCTACGGTGTTAGGTAGTTCAAAATTTCGCTCAAATCCGGCAATTACGAACTCCCTTCTTTTAAATTGATCGGTGGCAGCATCAGAAGCACGCTCCTTACTCGCCTTTACAGTTAAAGTGTTTTCGTCTATTACTGCCTCGATTTCATTTTTAGAAAATCCGGGGACACTTAGCTCCATTTCATATCCGTTCTCTACTTCTTTAATATTGATTGCCGGGGATTGAGGATTCAGTTGAAATGATTTAGGCGAAAAGCCTGTAAAAAAATCTTCCATTAAGGATGGATAGAAACCTAATCTTGATCTTGTCAATGTCATACTATTTGTTTTTTTGATTTGAAGTGTTAGAAACAAATCCTATTCCAAATCAAAAAAGATGACTTTTTGACATGTTAAGACGCGTAAACACTGACTTTTTGGCAAAAAAAAGACGCCCTAATCAGGCGTCTATTGATACAATACTAAAGTTAATTCTTAAGCCAAGACTTCTTTAACCTTATCAGCAGCCTCTTTAAACTGCACCGCAGAGTGCACTTCTAAACCTGAATTATCGATAATTTCTTTTGCTATTTCAGCATTGGTTCCTTGCAAGCGAACTATAATTGGAACGTTGATTTGGTCGGCCATGTTTTTGTAGGCCTCGACAATTCCATTCGCTACACGATCACAACGAACAATTCCACCGAAAATATTCACTAATATGGCCTTTACATTTTCATCCCTCAAAATGATTCTAAACGCTTCTTCAACCCTCTTGGCGTCAGCTGTTCCTCCAACATCTAAGAAGTTAGCAGGCTCTCCACCAGCCATTTTTATCAAATCCATGGTAGCCATTGCCAATCCAGCTCCATTAACCATACAGCCAACGTTACCATCGAGATCTACATAGTTTAATCCTAAAGCTTTTGCTTCTACCTCGATGGGATTTTCTTCACGCTCGTCTCTCATCAAAGCATAATTAGGTCTTCTATAGAGCGCATTATCATCAATAGTCACCTTTGCGTCGACCGCAATGATTTTATCATCAGAGGTTTTTAGAACAGGATTGATTTCAAAAAGACTTGAATCGCTTTCTACATAAGCCTTGTATAAATTACTTATGAACTTTACCATTCCTTTATAAGCGGTGCCTGTAAGACCTAAATTAAAGGCAACATTTCTCGCCTGAAAAGCAGTAAGTCCTATAGATGGGTCTACTTCCTCAGTAAAGATTAAATGAGGCGTTTTCTCAGCAACTTCTTCGATATCCATTCCACCCTCTGTAGAATACATGATCATATTTTTACCCGAAGCGCGGTTCAGGAGCACTGATACGTAAAATTCACTCGGTTCTGAATCTCCAGGATAATACACATCTTCAGCAACGATAACTTGATGCACGGTTTTACCTTCTGCACTAGTTTGAGGGGTAATCAAGTTCATACCAATGATTTGATCTGAAATTGACTCCACTTCTTTTAGGTTTTTAGCGAGTTTTACACCGCCACCTTTTCCTCTACCACCTGCATGGACTTGAGCTTTAATCACATGCCATCCTGTTCCGGTTTCTTCTGTAAGTTGCTTTGCTGCTTCTACAGCTTCCTCTGGGCTTGTGGCCAATTTACCGCGTTGAACGCCAACGCCAAAACTTGCTAAAATCTCTTTTCCTTGATATTCGTGAAGATTCATATTGAACTAAATTTTGCACAAAAATAGAAAACCGGAGTTTATTACAAACGAATTCCAACGAACATTTCAGAAATACTGTTAGACATCTCACATTTTAAGGCCTTGATGTCTTAAATTCACTACAATATCTTCAACAAAATGATAACTTTAGTAGTTTTGAATGCTCAAAAAAATTTACAAATGAAGCAGTCTGATTTACTTCAAATTAGCGAGAGTTACGGCGCCCCTACTTATGTGTATGATGCAGATTTTATTAGTAACCAATACAAGCGCCTCTGTAATGCTTTTGCAAAAGTAGAAGAATTGCGCTTGCACTATGCAGTCAAAGCAAACTCTAATCTTTCTATCCTAAAACTTTTCAATCATCTAGGAGCGGGTCTTGACACGGTTTCCATTCAAGAAGTTCAACTTGGAATCCGTGCCGGCGTTGATCCAAAAAAAATAATCTTCACCCCCAATGGCGTATCGATTGAAGAGCTTGAAGAAGCTGTGAAAATGGGAGTTCAAATCAATATTGACAACCTTTCTATTTTGGAACAGTTCGGACAGAAATACCCCGACATTCCGGTCTGTGTTCGTATCAATCCCCATGTTATGGCGGGTGGTAATTCTAAAATCTCGGTTGGTCACATAGACTCCAAGTTTGGAATTAGCATTCATCAAATTCCACATGTACTGAGAATTGTTGAACTCACAGATATGACTATTAACGGAATTCACATGCACACCGGAAGTGACATTCTCGACATTGACGTTTTTCTATATGCAACCGAAATATTGTTTGATACCGCAAAACACTTTAAACAGCTGGAGTTTCTTGATTTCGGAAGCGGATTTAAGGTGAGTTATACCCAGGGAGATATTGAAACCGATATCGAAGAATTGGGACAAAAACTGAGCAAACGTTTTAACGACTTTGTACAGGAGTATGGTCGTAAACTCACGCTAGCCTTCGAACCGGGAAAGTTTTTAGTGAGCAAGGCAGGATACTTTTTAGCCAAAGTAAACGTGGTAAAGCAGACGACTTCAACCGTTTTTGCAAGTGTTGATTCTGGGTTCAATCACCTGATTAGACCAATGCTTTACGGTTCTCATCACCACATAGAAAACCTCTCAAACCCCAATGGCAAAGAGCGCTATTACTCTGTTGTTGGATACATTTGTGAAACGGACACCTTTGGATCGAACCGAAGAATCTCTGAAATAACAGAAGGAGACATTTTAGTCTTTCACAATGCTGGAGCCTACTGCTTTTCAATGGCAAGCAACTACAACTCCAGATTTAGACCAGCTGAAATTCTATGGTACGAGGGAAAAGCACACCTAATTAGAGAGCGTGAATCCTTTGAAGATCTCATTCGTCTTCAAAAAGAAATTAGTTTTTAGACCATTTAAAAGCTAAATTTGATTAAAGTGTGAGTTCAGCCTATGCGCTATATTTTAATCTTTTTCCTGTTTTTTTCATGGAGTGCTACCAGCAATGCCCAGAGTGGGATTGAATGGATGAGCATTGAAGAAGCAGAGGCCTTGGTAAAAACCGCAGATAATCCAAAGAAGATATTTATTGACGTATATACAGATTGGTGTGGATGGTGTAAAAAAATGGATCAGGTGACCTTCAATAATCCTGAAGTTTCTGACTATATGAACGCCAATTTTTATATGGTGAAGTTCAATGCCGAATCTAAAGATGATGTTTTTGTAAAAGGTACTACCTTTTCATTTGTACCTAGCGGAAGAAGAGGATATCACGAACTGGCTGTGGCCCTTACTCAAGGAAAATTAAGTTATCCAACGGTAGTATTCCTCGACCCAGAATTAAATATGATCACGCCACTGCCAGGATTTAGAACAGCTCAACCTTTTCTACAAGTCGCCAAGTTTATAGGAGACAATGTGTATCAACACACCTCTTGGGAAGACTATATCAAATCAGACTGATTAACGGCTGTAATTCGGAGATTCTTTAGTAATAGTCACGTCGTGCGGATGGCTTTCTTTAATACCACTAAAGGTGATTTTAACAAATTTTCCGGACTCCTGAAGGGTTTCTACATCCTTG